>WNGL01001536.1_pt1 | contig 56287 bp, 54 predicted proteins | sample 5400591 | NCBI WGS metagenome assembly WNGL01 (sample SAMN13153377, study PRJNA577476) | soil metagenome | isolation source: 80 cm soil or saprolite under Garry oak tree replicate 1 | place: USA:California | collected 2016-06-15 | reverse complement strand
AGGGTCGGCGCCTCCGCGGCCGTCGGAAACCGCCCACCGACCTGAGCCTGTTCGGTCAACTCCGCACCCGCGATCGCCGCGCGCCCTTGCGCGACGTCGTCGCGGTAGAAGTCGAGCACCACCTCGGTGGGCTGCCCGGCGACGCCGAACTCGGCCGGGTCGCCGCCGGGCGGGTACGGCAGCACGTCCTCGGCCCGGAAGCCCCAGCGCAGCCAACGCCGCTCCACCCAGCCCAGGTGCTTGAGCAGGCCGAGCGGCGACCAGTCGAGCGGACCGACCGGGGTACGTAGCTGCTCGTCCGTCAGGCCGGCGAGCTTGCGCTGCGCGGCGTCGCGGTACCAGTCGAGGTACCCGAGGAGCAGTTCGCGCGGGTCGGAGACGTCGACGCCGGGGCCGTCCAGCGGGGCGGGCATCAGGCGGCGGCGATCTCGTCCCGGTCCGGCGGTACCAGCTGGCTCCTGTCGTCGTGCTGTGCGGCCTCGACCGTCCGGTACATCGGTACCGCGTCGGCCACCCCCACGACCGACAGCAGCCGGACGAGGAACGGCGTCGGTCCGGCGACCCGGACCGAACCGCCCGCGTCCGCGCATCGCCGGTGGGCGACGACGAGGGTGGACAGGCCGATCGAGTCGCAGAAGTCGAGCCCGGCGAGATCCACCACTATCCTGATCACCGTGCGGGCGCCCAGTTCCTCGAAGGCGGCCCGGACGACGGGTGCGGTATCGATGTCGAGCTGTCCGCGGACGGCTACGACGGCTGCGTCGGTACCGGAGTAGGTGATGTCGACGTCCATCGTTTGCGTCTCCCTTCTGCCGGCGTCGGCTGCCCACGCTACCGGCCGGCTGCGTGCTGGGCATCCGGAGCGGCTCGCCGTCCTCACCCGTTCGGGCGACCATGGCCGGTAGCGATGACGCACGCCGGGTGCGACGCTCACGTCGGTAGCAAGCCGGTACCTGATCGAGAAGGGACCACGAGTGCAGCGGCCACACTCCTTGCCCGCCCAGCTGTTCCTGCTGGCCGTCGACCCGGGACGGCAGCGGCTGACCGGCCGGGGCGAGATCGGCTACGTGCTGCGCGCCGCCGCGCTCGTCGACCTGCAGCTCGGCGGCCACCTGGTGGACGACAACGGGCGGCCGAAGGCCCCGGATTGCCCGCCGCCGGCCGACCCGGTACTTGACGCCGTGCTGCGCCAGGTCGCCGCCGACCCGGTCCGCCGCTGGCGGTACTGGATCCGCAAGGACGCCCGGCGGATCGCCGGTCAGGTCCGGGACGAGTTGGTGACGGGGCGGCGGATCGAGCTGCAACCGTACCGGATCCTCGGGATCGTGCCCGCGCAGCGGATCGTCATCCTCGATCCGATGGCGCGCGACCGCATCGTCGGCGCGATCGACGCGGCGCTGAGCGACGCGTGGCCGGTCGGCGACCGTACCGCCGCGGTGGTCGCCCTGGCCGCCGCGGCGGAGATGCGCATCGTGCTTCCGCGCAGCCGGCGGCGCGCGCACCGGCAGCGGATCGCGGAGCACACGACCCGGACCGGACCGGTGCCACCCGCGCTGCGCAAGCTGCTGCGCGACCGCCGGGCCGCAGCCGCCGGCTGAGCGACCCGGGCCGCCGCGGCGAGGGCGCCGCCCGGCGGCGCGAGGGGGCCGCCGGCGGCAGCGGCCGCCCGGGCGACCGTCAGCCCGGTCGCCCTCCCGAGTTCCACCGGTTCATGTCCAGCTTCTGCATCTGTACCGGCTGCCCGAAGGTCGACGCAGCGACCACCCAGCCGTTACCGACGTAGATGACGACGTGGTGGACGTCGCCGTAGTAGAACGCGAGGTCGCCCACGCGCAGGTTGGCGGCGGAGACCCGGGGAGTGACCTGCTTCTGCTCCAGCGCGTTGTGTGGCAGGCTCACGCCGACCGAGCGCCAGGAGGCCTCGGTCAGTCCGGAGCAGTCGTAGGCGCTCGGCCCGTCGGCGGCCCACACATACGGCTTGCCGATCTGCTGGCAGGCGAACTTGGCCGCGCGGGCGCCCGGACTCCCGTCGTACACCTGCGGGCAGGCCACCGGGCGCAGGTTGCCGGCGCCGCTGCCGCCGCCGTATGCCGCCAGTCGGAGCTGGTCGAGCTGCTTGATCCGGTTCGCGATGTCGGTCTTCTGCGCCTTGAGCGCGTCGTCCTGCTGCTGGAGGCTGGCCAGGGCGACGTCCAGCGGCCGCTTCTGCTGGTCGTACTGGTCGCGGAGGGCGGCGACGCCGGCTACCTGCGCCGACTCGTGCCGGGCGATCTCGTCGAGGTACGACAGCTGGCTGATGAAGTCGTCCGGGCTGCCGCTCTGCAGTAGGGCGTTGAGCTTGGAGCCGGGACCGGACTTGTAGGCATCCGCGGAGATCACGCCGATCCGGGTCATCGCGAGGTCGACCTGCATCTGCAACGGCTGGATCTGCGCCTGCAGTGCGGCGACCTTGGCCTGCATGGCCATGTTCTGCTCGTGGACCGCGTTGTACTTCTCGATCAACGGCTCCAGCTGACCCCAGGTGGCGTTGATCTGCGCTTCGACGTCGCCGGGCGCCGGGCTGGGGTTGGCGTAGCCGGCGCTACCGGTCGTGACGACGATGCCGAGGACGAGCGCCACTGCGAGCACCATCGAGGGGAGCCGATGGGGGAACGACGACACAGACTCCTCTTCCCCGAACTTCCGGCCGTCGCGCGACCGGGCATTCGCCGCCTACCGGGTTAGCTGACGGGTTCGGGATGGAAAGTTCCCCTACCGCTGCGCGCGGATTCACCCCACGTGGTGCGCGTGGTTCCCCGGCTCGTATTGACGATTCGGCGGTGTGTCCGGGGTCTTCCGGGCTGGAAAACCGACGTCCGGACGACGACGTCATAACGGTAGGGAAACGAGGTTCGCGTTCGCAAGTTGAGGGAGCAAGTACTACCGGACGGATTGCGTGAGTCGCATCCTGTTACGCCGCAATGTAATCAGCCCTTCACCCGACCGTAGCCGCTGATTCTGCCTGGACTGCCGATCGGCGCCTCGCGAACGAAATCACCGGGTTTCGGAGCATGCACCATCCACCCCATGCCGATGTATATGGCGACGTGGTACGCCGGGCTGCCATAGAAGATCAGGTCTCCGGTCAGCAGATTGGCCGCGCTGACCGGCGTCGTCTGCTGCTGCTGGGTGACGGTGAAGTGGGCCAGAGAGCGACCCGCGGCGGCCCACGATGCCTCGGTGAGGCCGGAGCAGTCGAACGTCGTCTGGCCGGCCATGCCGAACTCGTACCGCGAGCCGATCTTCGAGCAGGCATAGGCGACCGCCTTCCCGGCGGCGCCGCCGATGAACGTCTCCGGGCACGGTACCGGCTTGAGATTGCCGCCCGGCGAGCCCGACGAGCCGTACGCCTGCTGGCGCAGTTTCTGCAACTGGTCCAGCTGCGCCTGGATGTTCTTCTTCTGCGCGGCCAGGTCGGCGGCCTGCTGCTGCTCCTGCGCGACCAGCACGTCGAGCGGCGCCTTCTGCTTGTTGTACCGGTCGAGTTGGCTCTGCGTCGCGGAGATGGTGCTCTCCTGGCGCCGGGCGATGTGGTCGAGCACGCTGACCTCGTCCATGAACGCCTGTGGGCCGCCGGCCGACAGCATCGCCTCCATCCGCGAACCCGGGCCGGTTTCGTAGAGCTGGGCGGCCATCGCGCCGACCCGGGACATGCCGAGGTCGACCTGCATCTGCAGCGGAGCCAGTTGCTGGGTCAGCGCGGACTGCTTGGCCTGGTTCTGCTTGAGCTGGTCCTGCACGCCGTCGTACTTGTCGATGAGCGGTTCGAGCTGGGCCCAGAGCTGGTCGATCTGCGCCTCGATCTCCTGGACGGTGGGGGACGCATAGGCGTGGGTCGCCGGCGCGAGGCCGGCGACCAGTGCGATCAGGCTCGCGGCCAGGGCCAGCAGGAGGGAACGCGCCGACCGTGGCAGGGTGAGGGGAGCGGCCACGGATCATCACCCTAGGGAAGCGCCGCGCCAGGTATCAACCCGACACCCCATTCAATTCGGTACGGCGTCAGCCCGCGACACTACGTAGACCGCGCTGGCCACCGACGACCGCCCGGAGCACATCGTGCAGGGTGAGTACGCCCAGTGGCGTCCGGCCCTCGGTGACCAGCACGATGTGGCGGCGCTCCCGGCGCATCGCGAGCAGCGCCTCGGCCAGGCGCCGGTCCGGCGGTACCACCGGCAGCGGGCGGATGAAGGTCGGGGAGATCGGCGCGTGCCGGGCCGGCCCGGTGATGCCGAGCATGTCCTTGATGTGGATGAAGCCGACCACCCGCCGGGTTTCCCGTACCACGACGGGGAACCGGGACAGCCCGGTCGAGGTGGCCAGCGCCTCCAGCGCCGCCGGCGACACGTCCTCGGTCACGGTGGTGACCGAGGACCAGGGCAGCATCGCGTCTGCGGCGGTGCGGTCGTGCAGCGCGAGCGCGCCGGTGATCCGGGCGTGCTCCTCCGGATCCAGCAGCCCTTCGGTACGGGCCTGGGCGACCAGGCCGGCCAGTTCCTCCGCGGTGTAGACGGTCTTCACCGCGTCGGTCGCCTCGATCCGCCAGATGCGCAGCACCTGCCGCGCGGCCCAGCGCATGAAGACCAGCAACGGCCGGGTACCGATGCAGAACCACAGCATCGGCGGACCGAGCCAGAGCACCGCCTGTTCGGGACCGACCAGGGTGAGGTTCTTCGGCACCATCTCGCCGATCACGGTGTGCGCGAACACCACCACGATCAGCGCGAGGACGAACGCCACCGGATGCGCCATCGACGCCGGCAGCCGTACGGCGTCCAGCACGCCGGTCAGCAGGTGGGCGAATGCCGGCTCGGCGATCGCACCGAGACCGAGCGAGCAGACCGTCACGCCGAGCTGCGCGCCCGCGATCATCAGCGGGATCTGCTCCATCGCCCGCAGCGCGAGGCGGGCCCGCTTCGAGTACCCGGTCATCGGCTCGATGACGGTTCGCCGGGCGGCGATCAGCGAGAACTCGCCGGCGACGAAGAACGCGTTGCCCAGCAGCAGCACGGTGACCACCAGGACGTTAGTCATCCGGTTCCTCCGGACGGGTCACCCGGACCTTCTCGATGCGCCGGCGCTGCACCTCGACCACGGTGAACTTCCAGCCGCCCTCCTCGACCGTCTCGCCCTCGACCGGGATGTGGCCGAGCCGGGCCATGATGAACCCAGCGAGCGTCTCGTACAGCCCCTCGGGCAACCGGAAGCCGGTCGTCTCGGCCAGTTCGTCCTCGCGTACCACGCCGTCGACGAGCAGCGTGCTCGGCACCGCGGTCAGCGGGACGGTGACCTCGTACGCCGCCGGCTCCAGGTCGTACTCGTCGGCGATCTCGCCGACCAGTTCCTCGGCCAGGTCCTCCAGCGTCACCAGACCGTCGGTGCCGCCGTACTCGTCGACGACGATCGCCATCTCCGCGCCGGCCGCCTGCAATGCCTCCAGGACGCCGTCGAGGTCCAGGCTCTCCGGCACGTACACCGGTTCGCGCGCGATGCCGGCCACCGTCTGGACCGGCCGGCGGGCCGGCGGTACCCCCAGCGCGTCGATGACCGACGCCACGCCGGTCACCAGGTCCACTGTGGCCTCGTAGACCGGGAACCGGCTGTACCCGGTGTCCCGCGCGGTGGCCAGCAGCTGCTCGACCGCCGCCGTGCCGGGCAGTGCCACCACATCGACCCGGGGCGTCATCGCTTCCGCCGCCCGCTTGTCGCCGAACCGGATCGTCCGCTGCAACAGCCGCGCGGTCTCCTCCGGGAGCGCGCCGGCCCGCGCCGAGATCGCCGCGAGCAGGCCCAGTTCCTCGGGCGACCGGGCACTGGCCAGCTCCTCCTGCGGCTCGACGCCGAACCGGCGGACCACCCAGTTCGCGCTGCCGTTCAGCGCCCGGACCAGCCAGCCGAGGACCGACGAGAAAGCCCGCATCGGTACCGCCGTCGCCCGCGCCAGCGGCATCGGCCGGGCGAGGGCGGCGTTCTTCGGTACCAGCTCGCCGAAGAGCATCGAGATCAGCGTCGCGATGCCCAGGGCGAGCACGTAGTTCAGCCGCTCGTGCTGCCCGACCAGCAGCGAGATCAACCGGGACAGGGCCGGCTGGGCGAGGTACCCGGTCAGCAGCGCCGCGATCGTGATGCCCAGCTGGGCGCCGGACAGCTGGAAGGACAGCTCGCGCAGCGACCGGCGGACGGTGCGGGCGGTCCGGTCGCCGGCCTGCGCCTGTGCCTCGATGGCCGCCCGGTCCACGGTCACCAGCGAGAACTCGGCCGCGACGAAGAACGCGTTGGCGGCAGTGAGCAGCGCGAACGCGACCAGCGGCAGTGCGGTCAAGAGGACGTCGATGGTCAGCTCACCCCGGCTCTCATTGTGCCCGATCGCCCGTGTCCCTGGCGCGCGGTCGCTGCCGTCGAGCCACGGAGAACCGAGGCTTGGCGCAGGACCTGCTGCTCCTCGGGCTCGACCCGGCCGGGCGGGTCGCCGGCCGCCGGCCCGGCTTCGACTTCGCGATGACCGCCGCGGTCACGGCCGTCATCGCGGCTGGTGCGGCGAGCGGTTAGCTGCCGGCGGTCTTCACCGAGCGCAGCAGGACCGAGGCCACGTCCATCACCTCCGCCTGGCCGGACGCGGTCGAGTTGACCCCGTCGGAGAGCATCGTCAGGCAGAACGGGCAGCCGACGGCGACGGTACCGGCGCCGGTCGCCACGGCCTCCTCGACCCGCTCGGTGTTGATCCGCTTGCCGATCCGCTCCTCCATCCACATCCGCGCGCCGCCCGCGCCGCAGCAGAACGAGCGCTCGGAGTTGCGCGGCATCTCGGTCACCCCGCCCTGGGCCGAAGCGGCGAGCACCTCGCGGGGCGGGGTGAAGACCCGGTTGTGCCGGCCCAGATAGCACGGGTCGTGGTAGGTCAGGCCGCCGTCGATCGGCTGTACCGGCGTCAGCTTCCGGTCGGCGACCAGGTGCGCGAGCAGCTCGGTGTGGTGCATGACCTCGCCGCGCCAGCCGAGTTCGCCGTACTCGTTGGCCAGCGTGTTGAAGCAGTGCGGGCAGGTCGCGACGATCTTCGTCACGCCGGCCTCCTTGAGCGTCTCCACGTTCTGCTGCGCGAGGCCCTGGTACACGAACTCGTTGCCCATCCGGCGCGCCGGGTCGCCGGTACACGTCTCGTCGTTGCCGAGGATCGCGAAGCTGACGCCCGCCTCGTGCAGCAGGGTGGCCACGGCCCGGGTGGTCTTCTTGGCCCGGTCGTCGAACGCGCCCGCGCAGCCCACCCAGAACAGGTATTCGAAGTCCCCGCCGTCGGTCAGCCGGGGAACCGCGAAGTCCAGCCCGCGCGTCCAGTCCTCGCGGGTGTTCGGCTGGGCGCCCCACGGGTTGCCCTTGTTCTCCAGGTTGCGCAGCATGACGCCGGCCTCGCTGGGGAAGTTCGACTCGATCAGCACCTGGTACCGCCGCATGTCGACGATGTGGTCCACGTGCTCGATGTCCACCGGGCACTGCTCGACGCACGCGCCGCAGGTGGTGCACGACCAGAGCACGTCCGGGTCGATGACGCCGCCCTCGTCGGCGCCCCCGACCAGCGGCCGGTCGGCCTCGCGCCGGGCCGCCGCCGGTGCCGCCTCCGGATCGGCGGCGAGCAGGTACGGCGCCTTGGCGTAGGCGTGGTCGCGCAGCGACAGCACCAGCAGCTTCGGCGACAGCGGCTTGCCGGTGTTCCAGGCGGGACACTGCGACTGGCACCGGCCGCACTCGGTACAGGTGGTGAAGTCGAGCAGGCCCTTCCAGGTGAACTCCTCGACCTTGGACACGCCGAACTGGTCGGTGTCCGGGTCGGCCTCCTCGAAGTCCAGCGGCTTGCCGTTGCTCATCATCGGCCGCAGGCCGCCCAGCGCCGGGGCGGACGAGCCGGTGCGCTTGAAGAAGATGTTGACGAACGCCGAGAAGCGGTGCCAGGCGACGCCCATCGTGAGGTTGGCCGCGATGACCACGAACCAGTTCAGGCTGACGAGGATCTTCGCGAGCGCGACCAGGGTGATCGCGGCGGCGCTGGCCGGGAGCAGGGCGCCGAGGCCGTGCGAGATCGGGGTCGCCCAGACCGGGTACGGCAGGTCGCCGCCGGCGGCCTTGAAGCCGCGGATGAGGAAGATGCAGGCGACGATCGCGACGATCGTGTACTCGACGAAGTACGCCTGCCAGAACGTGGAGCCGAGGAACCGGGACCGGCGCCGGCGCCCGGGCAGGTTGAGCAGCCGGATCACGATCAGGGTGAGGATGCCGAGCCCGGTCAGCGCCGCGATCAGCTCCATGGTCAGCCCGTACGGCGCCCAGCGCCCGATCAGCGGGAGCCGGAAGCGCGGGTTGACAGTCTCGCCGTACGCCTCGGCCAGCGTGAGCAGCAGGGCGCCGAAGCCGACCATCACGAACCAGTGCGCCGCGCCGACCACGGTCCACTTGAGCATCCGGGTGTGGCCCAGCGTCTCGACGAGCATCGTACGCAGCCGCCCGGCCTTGGCGCTGAACCGCTCGGGGTCCGGCTTGCCCAGCCGGATCACCCGGACCATCCTGCGCACCGCCAGGGCCAGCAGGGTCACCGTGACGACGGTGGCGGCCAGCGCGATCGGTGCCACCACGAGCTGTACGGACCCCATGGACACCCTCCCGGAGACGCGGGCTACCGCCCGAGCATAGAGCGGCGGTTACCCCCCGGTAACGTGAGGCTCAACGCACCAGCCGGTACCAATATCCACAATTGTGGACAACCCTGGGGATAACAGCAGGTCAGCGCCGGCTTGTCAGCGCCAGCGGGCGAGCAGGACGAGAGCGGAGACCATCGCGCCGAACCCGATCGCGAGGTTCCAGTACCGCCAGCTCAGCACCGGGTACTGACCCTGCGACAGGTAGAACACGACCAGCCAGCCGATGCCCAGGACGATCAGGCTCACCGCGGTGATCGGCAGCCAGAGGCCGCTCTGCTTGCGGCTGACCCGCGTGACGCGGGGTACCACGTCGGTCGGCGGCGTGTAGACCTTCTTCTGGCGTACTCGGGACTTGGGCACGGGAGCTCTCCTGGAGGGAACGTCGATGAACCCTATCTCGCCGCCGCAGGCAGCGTCGAACAATCCGGCAGGGACGGAATAATGGTCGCAGCTAGCGTAGCCAGGTCGGGTCCCGGGATCGTTAGAAGGGCGGGACCCGAGCGGAAAGGGCGGTCGTGGAGAACCCAGCAGCCTCGTCGTGGCGCGCCGCGCTGCACCGGGCCGGTCGCGCGTTCCTGCGCCGCCGGACCAGCCGGCGGGGTCCGTGGTCGCTGCTGGTACCGCTGGTCGCGCTGCTCGCCGGGCTGCTGTTCTCGATGACCGCGCACGCCGCACAGGGCACTGCATTGCGCGACGACCGCAACCCGCAGCTGTCCAGCCTCATCCAGGATCGGCAGCGCCAGATCGACCAGCAGTCCAAGATCGCTGCCGCGCTGCGCGGCGAGGTCGACCGGCAGACCACCATCGCCGGTGGCTCCGACGCGGACGTCGCCGGCCTGCAGCAGCGGGCGGACGCCCGGCGTGCCGCAGCGGGCCTGTCCGCGGTGCACGGGCCGGGCCTGACGGTCCGGCTCGACGACGCGCCACGCCGCCCGGACGCCAACCTGCCGCCGAACGTCAGCCCGGACGACCTGGTCGTGCACCAGCAGGATGTCCAGGCCGTGGTCAACGCGCTGTGGGCCGGCGGCGCGGAGGCGATGTCCATCATGGGGGTACGGGTGATCTCCACGAGCGCCGTGCGGTGCGTGGGAAACACCCTGCTGCTCAACGGCCGGGTGTACTCGCCGCCGTTCGTGATGACCGCGATCGGCAACCCGGACGCGCTGTCGGCGGCGCTCGGCCAGTCCGACGGGGTGCGCAGCTTCCGGCTGGCGGCCGCCACGCTCGGCCTCGGGTACCAGGTCAAGCCGGAAGCCGACGCGACGGTACCCGCGTATGACGGCTCGACCTCGCTGCAGTACGCGCAGGCGCCCGACTGATGGTCGGTACCGTCCTCCGCGGCACCCTCCGGGTCGCCGGCGAGCTGCTCGTCACGTTGGGCCTGGTCGTCCTGCTCTTCGCGGCCTACGAGGTCTACGGCAAGACCGCCGCGATCAACGACCACCAGAACGCGCTGGACCACCAGTTCGACCAGGCCCCGCTGGTACCGCCGGCTGGCGCGGGTCCCGCCGCCCTTCCGCCGCCGCCCGGCAACGCGATCGGCCGGCTGTACCTGCCGCGGCTGGACCTGCACTGGGTCGTGGTGGAGGGGGTGAGCCTGCCGGACATCCGGTACGCACCCGGCCACTACCCCGGCACGGCGATGCCCGGGCAGCGCGGCAACTTCGCCGTCGCCGGGCACCGGGTGATCGGCATGTTCTGGGATCTCGACCAGCTCCGCCCGGGTGACGTCGCGATCATGGAAACCCGGACGGACTGGTACGTGTACCAGGTCAGCCGGAGCGAGGTGGTGACCCCGCACTCGGTCGAGGTGATCGCGGCCCGGCCGGACCAGCCCGGAGCCCCACCCGATGGGGCATACCTGACCCTGACCACATGCAACCCGAAGTACAACAACTACCAGCGGCTGGTCGTGCACGGGCGCCTGGTCGAGCGCCGGCCGCACGACCAGCGTCCGGCCGAGTTGGGGAGTTGACGTGTACGCCTGGATCTGGCGCCACCTGCCGTTCGGTACCGGCGCAAGGGTCATCGGTGCGGTGCTGCTGATCGGCGCCGCCGTGGCGCTGCTCTGGTTCGTGGTCTTCCCCGCGCTCGACCCGTACCTGCCGAACACGGCGGCACAGGTGCACTAGCATCGGGCGCCATGCGGATCCTCGTCGTCGACAACTACGACTCGTTCGTCTACAACCTCGTCCAGTACCTCGGCCAGCTCGGCGTGGACTGCGAGGTGCGGCGCAACGACGAGCTCCCGCTGGCCGAGGTCGGCCGGCTGGACCCGGCCGGCGTCCTGCTCAGCCCCGGCCCCGGTACCCCGCAGCGGGCCGGCATCTGCCTGAACCTGATCAGGGAGTACGGCGGCCAGGTACCGATCTTCGGGGTGTGCCTCGGTCACCAGGCGATCGGTGCGGCGTACGGCGCCACCGTCACCCGGGCGCCCGAACTGCTGCACGGCAAGACGTCCGAGGTCCACCACGCGGGCGCCGGGGTACTGGCCGGCCAACCCGACCCGTTCACGGCGACCCGGTACCACTCCCTCGCGGTCATCGAGGACACGCTGCCCGACGAGATCGAGGTCACCGGCCGTACGGAGTCCGGCATCGTGATGGCGATGCGGCACCGGACCCTGCCGATCGAGGGCGTGCAGTTCCACCCCGAGTCGGTACTGACCCAGGGCGGCCACCTGATGCTCGCCAACTGGCTCGCGACCTGCGGGTACCCCGAAGCGCGGGACCGGGCGCCGGAGCTTGTCGCCGAGGTCGAGGCGCGCCGCCTCGCCGCCTTCGCGGCGTGACCCGCACGCCGGGGGGAGGCGCCGGCGGGTCAGCCGGATGCGCCCGGCGAAGGGGACTTCGACGCCGGTGGCGAGGACGGCGGGGTGTTCGCCCCGATCTGGATGGTGACCAGGTCGGTCAGCTTCGCCAGCGAACCGGCCGACGGTGTCGTCAGGATCACCTTGCCCTCCAGGCCCGGCGGCGGGGCGGTGTTCGTGGTGGTCTTCACGTTGGTGAACCCGGCATCCCGCAGCCTCGCCTTGGCCGTGTCGGGATCGAGCCCGCGCACGTCGGGCACCTTGGTCTGGTTCCCGGCCGAGATGGAGATCCGTACCGTCGAACCCTTCGCCACGCTGCTGCCCACCGCCGGATCGACCTGGATGACCTTGCCCTTCTGGTCGACCGGCCCGTCGACGGTCTGTGACGAGGGGGTCAGCCCGGCATCCCGGACCGCCTTCTCCGCGTCCGCCTGGCTGAGCCCGATCAGCGGTGGGACGTTGGTGCTACCCGGGCCGCCGCAGATGCTGTAGTTGACCGTCTTGCCCTGCTCCAGTTGTGCGCCGGGCTTCGGATCCTGGTCGAACACCTTGTCCTTCGTGCAGCCGCCGTTGGCGACCACGGTGCCGTTGCCGTTGAGGCTCGCCGCCGCCAGCTTCGAACTGGCCTCGGCCTGGGTCGCGCCGATCAGGTTGGGTACCTGCTCCATCTGCGGCCGGCCGGCCAGGTACAGGCCGGCGCCGAGCGCGATGACGGCGAGGATGCCGAGGATCGACAGCGCGACGAGGACCCAGGTCGAGGTACGCCGGCGGGACTGGGTACCGACCCGGGCCATGGTGCCGGTCTGCCGGTTGCCGACCACCCGGGGCGGTGGCGGCGGCAGCGGCGGCGCCTCCACCTCGCGCAGCACCGGGGTGGCGAGGACGGGCCGGCCGGCGGCGGCGCGCAGCACGTCGGCCCGCATCTCGGCGGCGCTCTGGTACCGGTTCATCCGGTTTTTCGCCAGCGCCTTGAGCACGACCGCGTCGACGTCGGGCGGGACGTCGCGGTTGGAGTCGCTGGGCGGCCGGGGATCCTCCCGGACGTGCTGGTAGGCGACCGAGACGGGGTTGTCGCCGACGAACGGCGGATGCCCGGTGACCAGCTCGTAGAGCACGCAGCCGGTGGCGTACACGTCCGAGCGCGCGTCGACCGCCTCGCCGCGCGCCTGCTCCGGGGACAGGTACTGCGCGGTACCGATGACCGCGCTGGTCTGCGTCATCGTGGTGGCCCCGCTGGCCAGCGCCCGGGCGATGCCGAAGTCCATCACCTTGACCTGGCCGGTCGGGGTGAGCATCACGTTGCCCGGCTTGATGTCGCGGTGGATGATGCCGTGCCGGTGGCTGAACTCCAGCGCCGCGCAGGTGTCCGCGATGATCTCCAGGGCCCGGCGCGGCATCAGGGGACCCTCGGCGGTGAGCACCTCCTTGAGGGTGCGGCCGTTGACGAACTCCATGACGATGAACGGGATCGTCTCGCCGGTCGGCGCGGTCTCCTCGCCGGTGTCGTAGACCGCGACGATCGCCGGGTGGTTGAGCGAGGCGGCGTTCTGCGCCTCCCGCCGGAACCGGATCTGGAAGGTCTCGTCGCGGGCCAGATCGGTGCGCAGCAGCTTGATCGCCACATCGCGACCAAGCCGCAGGTCGCGACCGCGGTGCACCTCGGCCATTCCGCCGTAGCCCAGCAGCTCGCCGACCTGGTACCTGCCCCCGAGCAGGCGGCCCGCACTCATCTCGTCCGTCGTCCTTCGATCATCGATATCGGCGTACCTTAGCGTCCGTCCCGTCAGTTCGTTCCCGGCGGCCCCGGAGGACTGCTCAGGCAGACCGGCCCGCAACCCTGCAGCGGTGCGCCGACGCTGCCGCTGGGGTTGGTGCCGCCGCCGTCGCCGTTGCCGTCAGCGCTGTTCGAGGCCGCCGGTGCGCTGGCCCGTTGCCCGTTGCCCACTTTGACGGTGATCGTCGAGCCTTTCGGCGCCTCGCACGGTGTGACCTCCAGCACTCGGTTGCGCGAGCCTGGTACGTCCTGGCGGCTCACCTGGAACCCCTGACCCTCCAGGAACTCCTTGGTCTGGTCGAAGGTGGGGCCCTTCTTCACCACGTCGCAGCGGGCGCTGACCAGCGGGCCGGTCAGGCTGGGCTGCGGCGCGGCGGTGGTCCGGCCGGTCGTCGGACTGCCCACCGCGGCCGGCTTGTTGTTGCCGCTGTTGTGCAGCAGAGCCCAGGCGCCACAGCCCAGGCCCAGCAGCACCAGGACGCCGATCAGCGTGCCGAGGATGACCATCGTGCCGCGGCCGGCGAACGGTCCCCGGCCGGGCGGTGGCGGCTGCGCGGGCAGGTAACTGGTATCCGGACGGGACGGCGGGGGCGGCGGTACCGAGGCGGCACCGCGGTGGTACCCGCTGCCGCCGGCCGGGCCGGTGGGCGGCGGATATGCACCCATCACCCGGGTACCGCCCGGGGCCGTCGTTGGCGGCCGCGATACCGAACCGGTGCCGCTCGGACCGGGTGACGTGGGCGCCGGGATCGGCGGTACCGACACCGGGGACCCGGCCGGCCCGACCGCCATGCCGGTGGTCGAGGCGAGCCCCGTGCCGGTCCGCCGGGCCACCTGCGCGAAGGCGGCCGCCGTCGGGTACCGGGCGGTCGGGTCCTTGGCCATGGCCCGCTCGACGATCGCGCGGACCGCCGGCGGGACGTCCCCGGGCAGCGGTGGCGCCTGCTCCCGGACATGCCGCATGGCGATCTCGAGCGGGTTGTCCCCCTCGAACGGCCGGTGCCCGGACAGGCACTGGTAGGCGACCACGCCGAGCGCGTAGATGTCCGACAGCGGAGTGGCCACCCCGCCGGTCGCCTGCTCAGGCGAGATGTACGAAGCGGTACCGAGGACCGCGCCGGCCTGGGTGAGCTGGCCGACGGCCGCCGAGCGGGCGATGCCGAAGTCGGTGAGCACCAGGGTGCCGTCGGGCCGGACGAGCAGATTGCCGGGTTTGACGTCGCGGTGCACGATGCCCTTCTCGTGTGCTGCGTGCAGGGCGTCGGCCGCCTGTGCCATCAGGGCCATCGTGCGCGCCGGGGTCAGCCGGCTGACCTTGGACAGCGTGCGGGACAGCGCGTCACCCTCGACGTACTCCATCACCAGGTACGCGCCGGCCTGCGGGTCGGAGCCGTAGTCGTAGACGTCCACCACGCCCGGGTGGTTGATGGTGGCCATCGTGCGGGCCTCGCCCCGGAAGCGCTCGGCGAAACCCGGCTCCTCCAGCAGCGACGGCAGGAGGATCTTCACCGCGACCGTCCGGCCGAGTACCTCGTCGGTACCCCGCCACACGTCGCCCATCCCGCCGCTGGCGATCCGCTCGACGAGCTTGTACCGCCCGCCGAGTACCGTCCCGCCGCTCACCATCTCGACCACCTCGGGTTCACTTGAGCCCCCGTTCGGCGATCACGGTCTTCATCACGTCGCCGGCGATCTGGGTGGCCTTGGCGCTGCCACCTGAACCGGCATTCTGCAAGAAGACCGCGACCGCGCAGATCGGCCGGCCGTCCTTCATGACGAACCCAATGAACCAGCCGTGGTCGCCGTCGTCCTCACTGTTCTGTGCCGTTCCGGTCTTCCCGCCGACCTGGAAACCGCTGATCCTGGCCTTGGTACCCGTGCCGTGGTCGACGACGCTCTCCATCATCTGCTGGAGCTCGCCGGCGACCTGGCCGTTGATCGGCGTCCGGAGCACCTTGGGCTGGGTCTGGTTGGTGGTGGTCAGGTCCGGTGCCTGGAGCTTGTCGACGAGGTACCGGCGCATCTGCTTGCCACCGTTGGCCACCGTCGCCGCGATCAGCGCACCCTGCATCGGGGTGACCTGCACGTTGAGCTGCCCGATGCTGGACTGGGCCACCGCGTTCGGGTCGTCCCGGCCGTCCGCGCCGGTCATCGCGCCGGTGTGGCTGGCCACCACATTGATCGTCCGGCCGGTGTCGCCGGCCAGCGTCAGGCTGGTGTCCTCGAACCCGAACGCCTGCGCCATCGACTTGATCTTGTCGGCGCCCAGCCTGACGCCGAGCTGGGCGAAGCCGGTGTTGCACGACTGGGTCAGCGCTTCGATGAGGGTGATCTGCGGGTCGGGGCAGATCGACGGGTGCGCGTTGTGGATCGTGAACCCGCCGCCCTGGATCGGCGTGTAGCTCGGGCCGGCCGGGATGGACGTCTGCGGGGTGAAGTCGCCCTCGGCCAGCGCGGTCGCCGAGATGATCACCTTCATCGTCGAGCCGGGCGGGTACGCGTCCTGGGCGGCCCGGTTCAGCAGCGGCTTGGCCGGGTCCTTGTTCAGCGCCTGGAACGCCTTCTGCGCGGCCGGCGTGTCGTGGGTGACGATCTGGTTCGGGTCGTAGCTCGGGGTCGTCGCCATCGCGAGGATCGCGCCGGTGGTCGGATCCAGCGCCACCACCGCGCCGTTCTTGGCGTTGGTGCCGTTGTTGACCAGCTCGTTGTACGCCTTCTCCTGGACGTTCTTGTCGATCGTCAGCAGGACGTTGCCGCCGCTGGTCTTGTTGCCGGTGAAGATGGCGCGCAGCCGCTCGCTGAACAGCGCGTCGGAGCGGCCGGACAGGAAGTCGTCCTCGGCCCGCTCGATGCCGGTGGCCAGCCCGTTGACCGGCTTGTACCCGACGATCGGCGCGAACGCGGCCGGGCTCACCGGGTACTGGCGCAGGTACTTGAGCTGGTCGTTGGTCTCGATGCTCTTGGCGACCGGTACCTGGTCGCGGCCGGCCACCACCGCGATCGTGCCGCGCTGGCGCTGGTACTCGGTGAGCTGGACCCGGCCGTTGTGCTCGTTGTTGCGGTAGGAGCCGGCCATGTAGGCCTGCACCCAGTTCAGGTTCAGGAAGAGCAGCCCGAACAGCACGAGCACGACCACGCCGACCCGGCGCAGGGGAGCATTCACCGCATGACCTCCGTCGCGAGACCGGCCAGCTTGACCGGTGCGGCACCGGTGGCGGTACCCGCGCCGGCCGGGCGGCGGGACGCATCGGACACCCGCAACAGCAGCGCGATGAGCAGCCAGTTGGCCATCAGCGAGGAACCGCCGGCGGACAGGAACGGAGTGGTCTGCCCGGTCAGTGGGATCAACTTGGTCACCCCGCCGACGATGACAAACACCTGCAACGCCAGCGTGAAGGCCAGGCCGCCGGCCATCAGCTTGCCGAACGAGTCGCGTACCGCGATCGCCGCGCGCAGCCCGCGCTCGACGATGACGAGGTAGATCATCAACAGCGCGGTGAGCCCGAACAGCCCGATCTCCTCGCCGATCCCGGCGAAGACGAAGTCGTTGTACACGGCCGGTACCTGGTCCGGGAAGCCGGCGCCCGGTCCCGAGCCGAACAGCCCGCCGGTACCGAGCCCGAGCAGCGACTGGACGAGCTGGTACCCGGACTTGTTGGGGTCGTCGAACGGGTGCAGCCAGACACCGACCCGGCCGTAGAAGTTGGCGAACGGACCGCCGACGGCCGCGCCCAGCAGGTATGCGATGAACGCGCCGCCGAAGAAGAGCAGCAGGCCGATGATCAGCCAGCTGACCCGTTCGGTGGCGATGTAGAGGGTCACCACGAACATGCCGAAGTAGAGCAGCGAGGTACCCAGGTCCTTCTCGAAGACCAGGACGAACAGGCTGACCCCCCAGACCAGCAGTACCGGCCCCAGGTCCCGGCCGCGCGGGTAGTCGATGCCGAGGAAGCGCCGGCTGGCCAGGGAGAGCACCTCGCGCTTGCGGACCAGGTAGTACGCGAAGAAGGACAGCACCAGGAGCTTGGCGAACTCACCGGGCTGGATCTGGAAGAAGCTACCGAAGCGGATCCACAGCTTGGCGCCGTTGACCTCGGACAGGCTGGCCGGCAGCACCGCCGGGATCATCATCAGCACCAGCCCGGCCAGGCCCAGCGTGTACGCGTAACGGGACAGGATGCGGTGATCGCGGACGATCAGCAGGAAGGCGGTTGCGACGACGATCGCCGCGATCGTCCAGATCAGCTGTTTGAACGCGATACCGCCGAAGTCCACGAAGTTCGGGTGCGGATCCAGGTCGGGCATCTTCGGGTCGAGGTCGATCCGCCGCAGGAAAACCAACCCGATCCCGTTGAGCAGCGCCACGGCCGGCAGGATCGCCGGATCGGCGTACGGGGTGAGGAACCGGACGGCCAGGTGCGCCGCCAGGAACACCAGCGTGAGCAGCAGCGGTGGGAGCCAGAACCGGTCCAGATGCCGGTTGACCCCGTACTCGACGGCGGCCGCGTAGGCGGTGACGATGCCCATCGCGAACAGCAGCAGGGCCAGCTCGGCGTTGCGCCGCGTGGGGACGTGCGAACCCGCCGGCACGCTTGAGGCGGGCGGCGAGGCGGGGGACGCGGCGGGCGCGGTCACGATCGGTGCGGATCCTTGCTGCGTACTAGCACGGGGTCAGATTGGGCGTCGGGGAACCGGTGGCCGAGGTGCCGCTGCCGGACCCGGCGCCCGACGGGATCGAGGCGGCGGGACTACTCGCGGTCGGGCTGCCCGACGTGCTCGGCGAACCGGACGGCGCCGAGCTGGCACTGGGTGACGGGCTCTCTCCGGACGGGCTCGGTGAGCAGCTGGGATGGACCATGTTGCCGTTGGCCGGGCTGATCAGGTCCAGGTAGATCTTCTCGGCGTCGGACGCGCTATTGGCCGAAATGCCTTTGCGCACGCGGTCCTGGGCGACCTTGGTGAGCTGGTCGAGGGTCACCGACTCGGTGTGGTCGACGCGGGAGAGGTGCAGGCCGGCGATCTGGCCGGGCACGCCCTGGTACACCGCGAGGTTGCCGTCGGGCGTCGAGCCGACGTAGTACTGCCGCTGGCTCCACGACCACGCGTACCACAGGCCGCCGCCGACCACCGCCAGGAGCCCGAGGAGGAGCACCGCGGTGCGGACCGGGTGCCGGCGCGGCCGCTCGGTCGCCTCCTCGTCCGGCGGCTCCGGTACCGCCGCGCGCGGCGACTGTAACGCCGAGGCGCGCGAGGCCGGGGTGGACTCCTCGACCGCGGAGACCATCCCGCGGTCCCGGGCCGCCGCGCCGCCGACGATCGGGCGCTGCTCGACGATGTCCTGGTCGGTCACGTCGGCGACGATCACGGTCACGTTGTCCGGCCCGCCGCCGCGCAGCGCGAGCTGGACCAGCCGGTCGACGCACTGCACCGGGTCGACGTACTCCCGCAGGGTCTGCCCGATCGTCTCAGCGCTCACCACGCCGGACAGCCCGTCGCTGCAGATCAGGTACCGGTCGCCGGGCAGCGCCTGCCGGACCGAGTACTCCGGGTCGATGTCCCGGCCGTCGAGTGCTCGGGTCAGCAGCGAGCGCTGCGGGTGGCTGCTCGCCTCCTCCGCGCTGATCCGGCCCTCGTCGACGAGCATCTGCACGTAGGTGTCGTCCTTGGTCACCTGGACGAAGTCGGCCTCGCGCAGCAGGTACGCGCGCGAGTCGCCGACGTGCACCATGCCGAACTTGGTACCGGAGAACAGCATCGCGGTCAGCGTGGTACCCATGCCCTCCAGCGCCGGGTTGGCGTCGACCGCGTCGCGCAGCTGCTGGTTGGCCGTGTCCACGGCCGAGCGCAGGGCGTCGACCAGGGAATCGCCGGGCACGTCCTCGTCCAGCGGGGCCATCGCGGCGATGACCACGTTGCTGGCGACGTCGCCGGCCGCCATGCCGCCCATGCCGTCAGCGACGGCGAGCAGGCGCGGCCCGGCATAGACGGAGTCCTGGTTTCCGTCCCGGATCAGGCCGCGGTCGCTGCGGGCCGCGTAGCGCAGGGTCAGCGTCATGGGCGCAACTCGAGGGCCGTGCGGCCGATCCGGATCGGCACGCCGAGGGGTACGGGGGTGGGGCCGCTGACCTTGGAGCGGTCGAGATAGGTCCCGTTGGTGGAACCCATGTCCTCCAGGAGCCACTGTCCCGACCGGGGTACCAGCCGGGCATGCCGGGCGGACGCGTAGTCGTCCGTGATCACCAAGGTCGAGTCCTCCGCGCGGCCGATCGTGATGGGGTGCTCGCCCAACGTGATCTTGGTACCGGCGAGCGCGCCGGCCGTGACCACGAGCTGGTGGGCGGCACGGCCCTTCCTGACCTTAGCGGCCGCGGCCGCACCGGGCGCGACGGCACCGACCCCGCGGGGCGCGGCGACCAGCCGGGACCTGACGCCGGCGAAGAGATCCCGCCGGATCACGCCGACCACTGTGAATACGAAGATCCACAGCAGCACCAGGAACCCGATGCGCGCGACAGTGAGGACCAGTTCCTCGGGCAATGTCGTTAGCCGTCCACTCGGAACGTGAGGGTGGTTGTTCCGAGCTGAATCATGTCACCGGGGTTGAGCGCGACGGCAGACACCCGCTGCCCATTGACCATCGTCCCGTTGGTGGAGCCCAGGTCGGTGAGGACGACCTGCGCGCCGTCGTAGTCCAGCCGGGCGTGCCGCCGGGAGATGCCGACGTCGGGCAGGCGCAGGTTGGCCTGGTCGCCGCGGCCGATCACCGTCGAGCCGATCGACAGCGGGTAGGTCCGGCCGTCGTTGGCGACCAGCCGGACGCCGCGGGCGCCGCCGGGCGGGCCGCTGACCGGGCGGCCGGGCGGCGGCTGCTGTTGCTGGTACCCCCCGGGTGCGGGCTGCTCGTACGGCGGGTATGCAGGTGGCGGCGGCTGCTCGTAGGAGGGTACGGGCGCCACGTCTCCGCCGGTGTAGACCTCGGCGGTGACCCGGAACATGCCGGTGTCCAGCCCGTCGCCGCGCTCGATCTCGACGATCACGTCGCCGTACACCGTCCAGCCCTGTTCGCCGATGAACTCCGCCTGCGACTGGGCCAGCTCCTGGGCCAGTGCGGCGGCGTACGGCGCCAGCCGGCTGTGGTCGTACGGCGACAGGTCGATCACGTAGCGGTTGGGGACCAGGGTCCGGCCGCCTGCCAAGATCGCCTTGTGCGCCTCCGCCTCCCGCTGCATGGCGTTGAGGATCTCCACCGGGTGGACGACCCCCTTGAAGACCTTCGCGAAGGCCCCCTCGACCAGGCCTTCCAGCCGCTTCTCAAAGCGCTGAAGCACACTCACCGGCTCCTCCTCTGGTTCCGAGACAGATGGTATCCGTACGCCGCACACCCGCACGCGCACCGATCGGCCGGACTCGTGCTAGTCTTCCCCTCGCTCGCAGAGCATTCCACCCTCGGGGAAGTGGCGGAATGGCAGACGCGCACGGTTCAGGTCCGTGTGCCCGAAAGGGCGTGAGGGTTCAACTCCCTCCTTCCCCACCATCATCGAAGGCCCGGTAGATCAGCCGGGCCCTTTTGCATGATCAGGACAACGCCGGTTCACGATTTGGCGACACGCCGGTGCGCCCGTGCGCGCCCGTAATCTGTGGCCGCCAGGATAGAGCCCGCCACCGACGGAGTGACCGAGGAGACCCCGTGCCGCTGCCCGCTCTGCGCCGTGTCCGCTGGGCCGTTCGCGCCACCTTGACCCTGGGCGTCGCCGCGTCGGTCGCGGCGAACATCCTGCACGCCCGGCCGAACCCGATCAGCCAGGCCATCGCCGCCTGGCCGCCGCTGGCCCTCCTGCTGACCGTCGAGCTGATCTCGCGGGTACCCATGCACCGGCGCCTGCTCGCGGCGGCCCGGCTGGGCGCCACGGCCGGGATCGCCGCGATCGCCGCGTGGGTCTCCTACTGGCACATGGCCGGCGTGGCCGCGCGGTACGGGGAGAGCACCAGCTCGGCCTACCTGCTGCCGCTCTCGGTCGACGGGCTGATCGTGGTGGGCTCGGTCAGCCTGGTCGAGCTGGCCGGCCGGATCCGCGGCATCGAGGAGACGGCGCGCGCCGGGGCCGAGCAGGCGACTCCCGTCGAGGTACCGGCGGCCGCCGTCGAGGTACCGGCGGCCGCACCGAACGGGCGGCGGCCGGCGGCCAGGGCCACGAAAGCGGCCGGGACGGCCGCCGCCGGGAAGGCACCCGCGAAGGCCGCGCCCCGCCAGCGCCGCCCCGCCGCCGAGACGGCCGCGCTCGCCGAGGCGATCGAGGCCACCCAGCCGGACATCAGCAAGTCGGAGCTGGCCCGGCAGCTCGGCATCAGCGTCGGGCGGCTGGCCAGCGTGCGCCGGGAGACGCGGGAGCTGCAACGCGTGGCGGCGTGACCCGCGACGGGCGGGGCTATGCTCCACTGAACCCGCGTACCGTCGAGCACCGAGGAGTACTTCAGCGTGACTGTCGTGATCGTGACCGGCTCGGCCGGGCTGATCGGTTCCGAGGCGGTGCGCCACTTCGCCGGGCTGGGGCTCGACGTCGTCGGCATCGACAACGACATGCGCGCCCAGTTCTTCGGGCCGGAGGCGTCCACGGCGTGGAACGTGCGGCGGCTGACCAGCGACCTCGGCACCCGGTACACCCACAGCGACGCCGACATCCGCGACCGGGACGCGCTGGCGCGGATCTTCACCCGCTACGGCCGCGATGTCGCGCTGGTCATCCACACCGCCGCACAGCCCTCACACGACTGGGCGGTGCGGGACCCCTACACCGACTTCGACGTCAACGCGGTCGGCACCCTCAACGTGCTGCAGAACGTGCGCGAGCACTGCATCGAGGCGCCGGTCATCCACTGCTCCACCAACAAGGTGTACGGCGACCGGCCCAACTCGCTGCCGCTGGTCGAGCTGGAGACGCGCTGGGAGATCGAGCCGGGCCACCCGTACGAGCAGGGCATCGGCGAGGACATGCCGATCGACCACTGCCTGCACTCGGTCTTCGGCGCCTCGAAGGTGGCCGCGGACGTGATGGTGCAGGAGTACGGGCGCTACTTCGGGATGCGTACCGCGTGCTTCCGCGGCGGTACCCTGACCGGCCCGGCCCACGCGGCGACCGAACTGCACGGCTTCCTCGGGTACGTGACGCGGTGCAACATGGAACGCCGCACATACAAGATCTTCGGGTACAAGGGCAAGATGGTCCGCGACGCGATCCACAGCCACGACGTGGTGGCCGCGTTCGAGGCGTTCTTCCGGGTGCCGCGCCAGGCGGCCGTCTACAACCTCGGCGGCGGGCGGCACTCGAACTGCTCGCACCTGGAGGCGTTCGCGCTGGCCGAGAAGATCACCGGTACCGAGATGGTCACCGAGTACCACGAGGCCAACCGGATCGGCGACCACCAGTGGTACATCGGCTCGAACGCCGCCTTCCAGCGCGACTACCCGGACTGGGAGCAGGTCTACGACGTGCCGATGATCATGCAGGAGATCTACGACGCGAACGTGGACCGCTGGGTGCCCGGCACATGAAACACAGTGTCCTGGGTGTCCTCGTCGACGCGACCGACTACGACCGGGCGACGTCGGCCGTACTCGAGGCGGCCCGCGACGGCCGGCCGTTCGCGCTGACCGCGCTCGCCGTACACGGGGTCATGACCGGGGTGCAGGACCGGGCGCACGGCGCCCGGCTGAACTCCTTCGACCTGGTGACGCCCGACGGGCAGCCGGTCCGCTGGGCGCTCAACTCGCTGTATGGCGCGGCGCTGACCGACCGGGTCTACGGGCCGACGCTGACGCTGCGGGTCCTTTCCCGAGCGGCCGCCGAGGGGCTGCCGGTCTACCTCTACGGCTCCACGGACGAGACGCTTGATCGGCTGGTACCGCGCCTGCAGGAGATGTTCCCGGCGCTGAAGATCGCCGGGCGGGAGCCGTCGAAGTTCCGCACCGCGCGCCCGGGCGAGGACGCCGGGATCGCTGAGCGGATCAAGGCGTCCGGGGCGCGGATCCTGCTGGTCGGGCTGGGCTGCCCGCGCCAGGAGGTGTTCGCCCACGCGCTGCGTCCGCTGCTGCCGATGCCGGTACTCGCGGTCGGCGCAGCGTTCGACTACCACGCCGGCTCGCTGCGCAAGCCGCCGGAGTGGATGCAGCGGTACGGGCTGGAGTGGCTGTGGCGGCTCGGGCTGGAGCCGGGCCGGCTCTGGAAGCGGTACCTGCTGCTGAACCCGGCCTACCTCGCGCGGCTCGGGGCGCAGAAGACCGGTTTGTGGAAGGCGGCCCCGCCCAGCCCGACCCGGGAGCCGGCGAGGGCCATCCCGGTCTGACTCACTTGAAGTGGGACAGGTCGACCCGGCGGCCCACGCCGTGGCGGCGCAGGGCGACCTCGGCCGGGATCAGCATGAGCGCCATCGGGACGGCCAGGTACCAGGTGCCGGCCAGAGTCAGCGCGGCGACGTCGAGCAGGATGCCTATGGCGTACAGGAAGATCAGCGGTACCGCCCACCGGGTACCCCGGGACTGCCGGTTGATCGCGGCGAGCAGGCCGAACGCGCCGGTCGACATCGCGAGCGTGCCCGCGCCGCAGATCAGGAAGATGACAATCTCGCGCGTACTCATCGGCGCTCCTTCCGCGGGCGGGCAACGCCCGCCAGGCTAAAACGGGGCAAGGTCATCGACATCCACCGATCAGCCGGGGATCGGAGCCAAACCGGCGAGCCGCTGCTTGGTACCGCCGTCGCACAGCGCCCCGGCGAGCCCCGCGGCATACGCGTCGACCGCACTCACCCCGAGCCCAGCCGCGATCTCGTATTCGCGGCCGAGGTCGGTACCGAACATGGCCGGGTCGTCGGTGTTGATCGAGCAGCGGACCCCGGCCGCGTGCAGGGCCGGCAGCGGGTGCATGGCGAGGTCGGGTACCAGCCCTGTGCGCAGGTTCGAGGTCGGGCACACGTCCAGCACGATGCCCCGCTCGGCGAGCTCAGCCAGCAGTTCGGCGGACTCGACCGCGCGGATGCCGTGCCGGATCCGGTCCGCGCCGAGGTCGAGCGCCTCGCGTACCGACGCCGGACCGGCCGCCTCGCCCGCGTGCGGCACGAAGCCCAGCCCGCCGTCACGGGCAATCTGCACGGCGCGGGCGTACGGCGCCAGCGGGTACCCCGGCTCGTACCCGCCGATACCCAGCCCGACCACGCCCCGGTCGCGGTACCGCGCGCAGACCCGGGCGCACTCCTCGGCCAGGTCGACCGGGCAGCCGTTGCGGTACAGGTCGGGCGTGAACCGGACGGTCACCCCGAACCGCTGCGCCGCCTCGACACCGCCCTCGGTGTACCCGGTGAAGATCTCGTCCCAGTCCAGCCCGCCGATCAGTACCCGTTCCGCCGGCGAGAAGATGCCCTCCAGGTAGACCGCGCCGAATCCGGCCGCCTCCTCGGCGTAGTCGACGACGACCTGCCGGAAGTCGTCGGCGGTGCGCAGGCAGTTGGTGGTCATCACCCAGGTGTCGATGAAGTGCCGGAAGTCGCGGAACTCGTACAGCCGGGTGAGCCCCTCGACCGTGTCCGCGGGCAGGCCCATGCCGTTGCGCCGGGCGATGTCCAGGAGCGTGGTGGGCCGGATGGACCCTTCGAGATGGACATGCAGCTCGATTTTCGGCGCAACCATGCCGCCCAGCTTGGCAGAAGTCTCAGCGGTGCGGGTTCCCGTGCTGGACGTAGAGCAGCTCCAGGATCGAGCGGGCCGCCTCGAACCAGCGGTCCAGCCACTCCGGCGGCGGCATCGCGCCCTTGGGCGGCAGCTCCAGGAGCAGGCCGCGCAGCAGCGGGTGGTCGGCCAGCGTCCCGGACGGCGAGTCGAGCCAGCCCGACGGCGGGTAGACCGGCTCGGCGAGGGAGTCCAGGTCGGACAGCGACATCGCGGGTACCGGCGCGTCCAGTACCGATCCGACCGGCCCGTTCACGCCGTTGCGCGGGGCGAGGTCGGCGCCCGGGTCGCCGGGTATGCCACCCGGCTCGCGCCGGCCGCCGGCCCGGTAGCCGAGTTGCCCGGCGAACCGGTCGTCCGCCGCGACCGGCATGTTGTTCGCATTTTCGGGGCCGTTCTTCATGATATCGCCCTTACTCCTCGTTACGGCGGGTTGATCCGGCTAAGCGGCAACCGTCTGGTACAACGAGGCTGTGTCGGGCGGGCGACGGTGGCGAGCGGCTGGGCTGTGCCAGCACTGCGGCCGGCCGCCCTACCCGGACGGCAGCCCGCCCGCCGAGCCGGCCGTCGACGACGAGGAACGCGAGCTCTGGACGCTGGTCGACGAGGCCGAGCAGATCCGGTCAGCGGCGCCGCCAGCGGTGGCCCGTACCGACCTGATCACCGCGCGGGACGCCGCGCTGCGCGCGCTCGCCCGGTGCGAGCGGATCGCCCACCAGGTGGCGCTGGTCGAGGAGGCGCTGCGCCGCCCGGCATCCTGGCTGCACCCGGTACAGCGGCTGCGGCTGGTCGGGCAGGTGCGGGCGCGGCGGGAAGCGGAGGAAGCGGCCCGGGAGCTGGCCGGGCAGGCGCAGGCCCGCTTCGCGCAGTTGCGCCGGGCGGCCGCCGCGCGGCGCGACTACCTGGCCGCGCACGGGTCGACGCTGGCCGCGGGGCGGGCCGCCCGCGCCGAACTCGACCGGCGGATCGACGAACTGATCGACGGGTACGCGCGGATGCCGCATCCACCCGCGTGGTTCACCTTCGGACTGGGGTACCCACCGCGGCCGGGCGAGCAGGCCGAATGGCTGCACCGGGCGCGGGAGGAGATCGCGCGGCGCCGACGGTACGGGGCCGGCGCGCCGCAGCGGACCGACCCCGTCGTCGACTGACCGCTACAGATCGAACTCGCCGTCCTTGGCCCCGCCGACGAACGCGTCCCACTCCGCCTGGGTGAACAGGAGTACCGGCCCCTCGGGGTGCTTCGAGTCGCGCACCGCGATCGCGGCGTCGACGAACGCGACCTCGACGCAGTTGTCCGAGTACGGCCCGCTGGCCGAGCTCTTGCGCCACACTGCCTGGCTCAGGTCGACCCGGAGTCCCTTGGCCTGCGCAACAACTTCCATCTACAACTCCTTAACCCGTGCGGCGACGAACGCGACCGACTTGTCGGGGGGAAGTGCGCTCGCCCGCAAATGATTGAAAATGAAGTGGTACCGCCGCAGCTCCTCGTCCTTTTCCAGGAACAGGCCGCCAGCTGCGTTCTCGGCGAACACCAGGTCGGGATCGGCCGGCTCCTCGTAGCCGAGGATCGCGAACGATCCGTCCATCCCGGCGTGCGCGCCGATCGCGAACGGTAGCACCTGCAAAGTCATATTCGGCAGACCCGCGATCATCACAAGATGATCAAGTTGCTGCCGCATCACCGCGGGCCCGCCCACCAGCCGGTGGAAGATCGCCTCGTCGAGCACCACCCACAAATGGAGTGGATCGTCCTGAGTTAACAACGACTGGCGCTCCATCCGGACATGCACCCGCCGGTCGAGTTCTGCGGCGCTGATGTCCGGCCGGCCCTTCACGATCATCGTCCGGGCATAGTGCTCGATCTGGAGCAGACCCGGTACCACCTGCCCCTCGTACGCGCGGATCTCCGACGCGGCGGCCTGCAGCCCGACGTAGGCACTGGTCAGTACCGTGCCGTACAGGTGCCACCAGCCCTTCAGCCGGGCCTCGCGGGCGACCTGGACCAGGTCGTCGGCCGCCAACCCGTCCACGCCGTACACCGCGAGCATGTCCCGCACGTCGCGCGGCGTCGCCCCGGTGTGCCCGGTCTCGATCCGGGAGATCTTGGAAGACGAGCACTCCAGCCGGCCGGCGACGACGTCGATCGTGATGCCGGCCGACTCCCGCAGCCGCCGCAGTTCCAGGCCCAGCCGGCGACGGCGCACGGTCGGGCTGCGCCGGACGGTCACCGGTCACCTCCCGCCGTGGAACGCCGTCGGCTCAGAACAGGGTTAAGTGTGATGGAATTGGCTCAAGTGTGCCGCTCGGGCCGACACGCCGGCAAGAAGCGCCGAATCTGACAGCGCTCAGATGGGTGAAACAGTACTGGTGCAACTTGCATTGATCATGATGGTCGTGCACGCTTTCCGTAGGGCATGCGTCACGGATCGTTTACCAACAACGTGAAGCGTGGCCCGTTGTTGCATTTGTCGGGGGACTGGCAGGAAACGGGAGTTGATGTGTTACCGCGGTCCGGTGACGTCCTGCGCGTGACCCGTGCGGCCAGCGTGCAGTTCACCAACCCGATGCTGTTCCGGGTCATCCGGGTACACGACTGGTCCACCTACAACGGGTGGGCGTGGCTCGACGGGTACGAACTCAACGGCGCCGGGGACGCGGTCGAGCGCCGGTCCATCTTCGTCCAGCTCGACGGCTTGCAGCAGGCGCAGGTGGGACAGCCGCCCAACCGGTACCGGGCGCCGGTACCGCGCAACCGGGTACCCACCCGCGGCCGCTGACGGTCATCTCGCTGACGGCGAGGCCGACGACGGCGCCGGCGAACTCGGCGGCGGGGTCGCCACGAAGAGCGTGACGTCCGTGCCCGCCGGCACGCGGCTGTTCGCGGCCGGGTCGGTTTCGATCACCGTACCCGCCGGGAACGCGTCGCTGACCCGCGTGACGACCTTCCAGTCGAGGCCCTGACTCTGCAGGATCTGCTCCGCGTCGGTGAGGGCGACGCCGCGCAGCGACGGTACGGTCACCATGGTCACCGTCGGGGTGGGCGACGTGCTCACACTCGGCGTCGGGCTCGGCGAGGCCGACGTCGCCGCGCTGCTCGGCGTGGTTGACGGCGACGGCCCGGTACCCGTCGGCGCCGCCTGGCGCGGACCGCCCACCGGCACGCCGGCCCGAGCCGCCCACCGGGCCGGCGCCTGCTCCGGGCCGACCGCCGGCGGCATGACCGACGTGTTGTCGGTCGGCGGGCGGTCGAACCGCTCGGTCTCCGCGCCCGGCCGCGGCTCGCCGTCCGCCGGCGGCTGCTCCTCGGTGGGTCGGTCATCGGCCACGCGTCCATCTCATCATGACCAAGCTCGCCGGTTGGCGGAGTGCCCCCGCCGGACGCCAGCCGCTATCCTCCCGGCATGGCAACACGTGGCTGGGGAGGATCGATCGCGCTCGCGATCGGCGTCGGCGCGGGCGCCGCCGCCGCGCAGCTCGGGGTTGCCTACGGGCTGGGCATCATGAGCTGGCCGGCGGCCACCGACGCGGCCGGCGAGCGGGCCTGGCTGTCCAGCCTCGCCTGGACGACCTGGATCGCCGCCGCCGCCACCGTCCTCGGCACGGTCGTCGCCGACCGGCTCTCCGCGGGACAGCCCGGCGCCGCGCCGCCACGGCGACGGGCCGGCCCGAGCGGCCGGCTACCGGCCGGGCCGATGGCGACCATGGTGTGGCGCCTGGTGCTCGCGCTGACCGCGGCCGTGGGTGGGCTGTTGACCGTCGCGCTGGTCGCGGTACCGGCCCGGGCGGCCCACCGGCCGGGCGCAGTCGCCCCGCAGATGGTCGCCGGCGGCTACGCCGCGGTCGGCGTCGTGGTGGGGGTACTGGTCGCCGTCGCCGCGCTGTCCGCCCGCGCGGTCGCGGCGAACACGGTACTGACCACGGCCTACGTGTGGCTGCTCGCCATCGGTTCGGTCATCTTCGGGTTCGCCGCCCATCGCGAACTGTCCACCGCACAGCTCGCCGTGTGGCACTTCGGCGGCGTGCACTTCCTCCGCCAGACGTACTCGCTACCCGGTGCCGCGCTGATGATCGGCGCAGCGCTGGTCATCGGCGTACTGGCCGCGTTGCCGGCGATCCGGCGCGGCGACAACCCGGTCGGGGTGGCGATCTCCGGCGCCCTCGGCCCGCTGCTCGTCTCCTCCGCCTACTTCCTCGCCGCGCCGCGCCTGGCCGGCGTCGAGTCCGACGAGCAACTGTCGGCGTACCTGATCGCGCCGTACGCGGCGCTGGCCGGCCTGCTCGGCTCCGTCCTGCTCGTCGGGTTCGCCGCGCAACGCAACCAGCGCCTGGCCGCGGTGGCTGCCGCCGCGCCACCGGCGGCCGAGGTACCCGCTCAGGCCGCGCCGGCGCATGAGTCGCTTCCCGAGGACGCCTACGCGCCGGCCCGCGCCTACGAGCCGTCGGAGGAGGCGGCACTCGTCGCGAACCCGGGTCCGGCGCCGCTCTGGCCGACCCAGCCCGAGCCTTCCGAAGAGGCCACCGAGGCGCGGCCCGCGCCCAAGGGCTTCGTCAGGAAGCTCGGCCGTCGCTAGCCTGGCCGGACCTGCGCCGTTGCGTTTTTTGGGTTTAGCTCGCATCCTGGATGTGTGCGAAGAGACCACGACATATTGCTCACGACCGGTGAGGCGGCTCGGTTCCTCCGGTCGTCCCGCCAGCACGTCGTCGATCTGTGTGAGCGGGGACTGCTGCCATACGTCAAGGTGGGTGCACACCGGCGGGTGTGGCGTGCTGACATCGAAGCGATGCTCGCTCCGGAGCTGACCCGGGACCAGACAAAGGCGTTGTGGCTGCACCGAGCGGTGGCCGGTCGGCTGGTGGCCGACCCGGATGCGGTACTGACCAAGGCGAGAGCCAACCTCGGCCGCCTACGCCGGATCCATCCCGATGGCATGGCGGCGGTGTGGCTCAACCGCTGGCAGGCCGCACTCGATGAGGGCGCTGAAGCTGTTCTTGAGGTACTGACTTCGCGGGCGCCCCACGCCGTGGAGCTCCGGCAGAACTCGCCCTTCGCTGGGGTGCTGACCGAGACTGAGCGCCACGCGGTACTCGCTGCCTTCGCCGCATCGTGGCAGAGAGATCGTGCCGCGTGAGGCGTGCGCAGCTGGAGCATGTACTTCGGGCGGCGTCGCAGATCGCGGACGACCCGAACGTGCTCGTCATCGGTAGCCAGTCGGTCCTCGGGGCGATCCCCGAGGACCGCCTACCGCTGGCGGCGACCGCATCGATCGACAGCGAGCACCGCGCCAGGCCGCGGCTATCTGCTTGATCCCCACGACTGCGTGGTATCGAAACTGGTCGCCGGTCGGGAGAAGGACTACGCGTTCGCGCGGTGCGGCAACGGCTGCGTGACTGGGTCTCGAGCCAGAGCGGCTGATCAGCCCAGTGGCCAGGTGTGGATGGGCTCGTTGCACGGGGCGAGTTCGGCGTACCGGCGCAGCATCTCGCGCAGTGCGGCCGGCCGGTCCAGGCCCTTGCTCTCCAGTACGTCGATGGTGTCGGTCTGCCAGCTGGCGCCGTTGCGCCCGGTCAGGCAGCGCTGTTCGACCACGCCGAGCAGCCGGTCGCGCAGCCCCGGATCCACCCCGAACGAATCCAGCCCGTCGTGCGCCCAGGGCAGCAGCCGCTCCAGTACCAGGTCGGTGGCGCGTAACTCGCCCAGGCGCGGCCAGTAGACCGACGCCTCGAGCCCGTCGCGAGCGGAGACGTGGAAGTTCTCCTCCGCCTGGCTGAACGTGAGCTGGGTCCACACTGGACGGTCGGCCTCGGCCAGGGACCGGACCAGCCCGAAGTAGAACGCCGCGTTGGCGAGCAGGTCCACCACGGTCGGGCCGGCCGGCAGGACCCGGTTCTCCACGCGCAGGTGTGGCCGGCCGTTCATGATGTCGTAGACCGGGCGGTTCCAGCGGTAGATGGTGCCGTTGTGCAGCCGCAGCTCGGCCAGCCGGGGTACCCCGCCAGTGTGGATCACCTCGACCGGGTCCTCGTCGTCGGTGATCGGCAGCAGCGGCGGGAAGTACCGCACGTTCTCCTCGAACAGGTCGAAGATCGAGGTGATCCAGCGCTCCCCGAACCACACCCGCGGCCGCACCCCCTGCGCCTTCAGCTCATCCGGCCGGGTATCGGTGGCCTGCTCGAACAGCGCGATCCGGGTCTCCGCCCACAGGCGCTTGCCGAACAGATACGGCGAATTGGCGCCGATCGCGACCTGCGGCCCGGCGATGGCCTGGGAGGCGTTCCAGTTGTTCGCGAAGTCCTCGGGCGCGACCTGCAGGTGGAACTGGGTGCTGGTACAGGCCGCCTCAGGCGCGATCGAGTCGGTGTGCGACTGCAGCCATTCGACCCCGCGGATGTCCAGCGTGAGGTCCTCGCCCCGGGCGGCGACGATCTGCTCGTTGAGCACCCGGTACCGCGGATCCGGCGACAGGTTCTCCAGGATCGCGTGCCGCTGGGTCAGCGTCGGCAGGATCCCGATCGTGACCAGCCGCGCCTGTACCTCCTTGGCCCGCTCATCCGCGCGTGCCAGGCTGGTCAGCAGGTCGTTCTCGTAGTCCTCGAAGCCGTGCTCGGCGATCAGCCGGGGCTTGAGGTTGATCTCCAGGTTGAACTGGCCCAGCTCGGTCTGGAACGACGGATCGGCCAGGTCGGCCAGGATCTGGGCATTGCTCATGGCCGGCCCGCCCTCGGCGTCGATGAGATTGAGCTCCAGTTCCAGCCCGGTCATCGGCCGGTCCGCATCGAACCGGAAGTCGTTGAGCATCAACGCGAACACGTCCAGGCAGCGACGCACCTTCTGGCGGTACCGCGTCCGGTCTTCCCGGGTGAACGTCGAGCGGGACACGTCTTTGCCCATGGGCCCTTCCCGTTCGAGGCTCGGGGGAGTCTGGTCCCCAACGTTATGAGTGTGTCAGCGTCGAGGCTAGGGACAAAACCGGCGGGTTATCAGCGCAACGTGAGTAGATCTGTGCGGAAAGGTACGAACGAACGCTGGCTGGCAGCCGCTCCGACACGCTACGCGGCTGGCGAGGCCCCGGTCGGACGACCCGGGCCTCGGCTATCGGTTGATGTCACTCCGCCTGGCGGATGGCCTCCCCCTCGATCTCGATCTTGACCTTCTTGCCGACCATCACACCGCCGGTCTCCAGCGCCACGTTCCAGGTGATCCCGAACGCCTCACGGTCGAGCTCGGTGCTCGCGCTGAACCCGAACACGTCCTGCCCGTACGGGCTGCGGCCGACGCCCTCCAGCTCGACCTCCAGCTCCACCGGTACGGTGACGTCCTTGATGGTCAGCTCGCCGGTGAGCACGAACTCGTTGCCGTCGAAGGACTTCACGCCGGTGCTGCGGTACTCCAGCGTGGGGAACTTCTCCACGTCGAGGAAGTCCGGGCTCTTCAGGTGCCCGTCGCGCTGCTCCTGGCCGGTGCCGATGCTGGCGGCCTGGATGGTCGCGGTCACCGACGACTGCAGCGGGTCCTCGCCGACCAGGATGGTGGCGGTCGCGTCAGCGAACTGGCCGCGGACCTTGCCGACCATCAGGTGCCGGGCAACGAACCCGACCCGCTTGTGGTTGGCGTCGAGGAGGTAGGTACCGGCAACCGGGATCTCGGTCCCGTTGTAGCTGCGCGCCGCGACCGTCTTGGTCTCGCTCATCGAACCCTCCTAGGGTATTTGTTTGACTGTTCAACAATAGACTGGGCAAATATCATCTCGTCAAGTACTGGTACAGTGGTGTAATGCACAGCGACCTGGTGAACGACGAGCGGCTCACGGCGATGGGCCTCTTCGCCGAGGCCTACGCCGGGTTGGCCACGCGGTTCGCTGCGCAGTTCGCCGAGCACCAGCTCGCTCCGATCGAGTTCGAGGTACTGATCCGGCTCGCCCGCTCGCCCGGCGGCCAGCTGCGGATGACCGACCTGTCCACCCAGACCACGCTCACCACCAGCGGCGTGACCCGGGTCGTCGACCGGCTCGAACGCGACGGTCTGGTGTGCCGGGAGGCCTGCCCGAGCGACCGGCGCAGCTGGTACGCGGTGATCACGGCCGCCGGCCGGAAGCGGCTGGACAGCGTGCTGCCCAGGCACCTCGCGCTGATCGAGGAGTGGTTCATCGGCCGGCTCCACCCCGAACAGCTCGACACGGTGCTCGGCGCGCTGCGGACGGTCCGCGACGCGGTCCGACCTGACGCGGCGGCCGGCAGTGTCCTACCGTCCAGTGGGTGAAGTACGGATTCGTCCTCCCCTGGGGTGACGCGCGCACCGCGGCCGACCTGGCCGCCCTCGCCGAGGAGCACGGCTGGGACGGCTTCTTCGTCTGGGAACCGGTCTGGGGCGTGGACGCCTGGGTGGCGCTGGCCGCCGCCGCGATGACGACCTCCCGGATCCGCCTCGGCACCATGCTCACCCCGCTGCCCCGGCGCCGGCCGTGGGACCTGGCCGGACAGGCGGCCACGCTGGACAACCTGTCCGGTGGCCGGGTGATCCTGTCCGTCGGGCTCGGCGCCGCGCACGCGGGCTGGCTGGCCTTCGAACCCGACCCCGGGCGCCGGATCCGGGCCCAACTGCTCGACGAAGGGCTCGACGTGCTGACCGGGCTGTGGGCCGGGCAGCCCTTCGAGTACGAAGGGCGGCATTACCGGATCACCCCGAGCGACTTCATGCCACCGCCACCGCCGGTCCAGCGGCCGCGCATCCCGATCTGGGTGGTCGGCGGATGGCCGGCACGGCGGTCGATGGCACGGGCCGCCCGGTACGACGGGTGGCTGCCCAACGTCGTGGACAGGGGCGCAGCCGGTCCGGCCACCCCGGAGCACATCCGGGCGGGCGTGCGGTGGATTCACGACTTCCGCACGATGGAAGGGCTGCCGCTCGCCGGCTACGACGTGATCTGCGAGGGTACGACGCCGGTCGATCCGGCGGCCGGTGCCGAGATCGTCCGGCCGTGGCAGGACGCCGGGGCCACCTGGTGGATCGAAGCCGACTGGTCAGTGGCGCGGGAGGCGGTCCGCGACTATGCGGCGGAGCGGCTCGCCGCCGGCCCACCCGCCGTGGGGTAACCGGCAGGAGTACCGGCAGAACCGGCCCAGATTGCTGACATACCCGACGTCTCCCGGCGGGTCGGTTGGTGGCGCCGGACTAATCTGCCACGGGTGGGGAGGCCCCCGGCAACGGGGAGCGTACGGGCGGAGCTGGTGGGGTGGCTACGGGGGACTTCGCCCGTACGAGGGGACGCATGCCCTCGTGGCGGCCATCGGGTCCGCCGCCACGAGGGCAATTGCGTCTCAGCGCCCTAGCGCCGCCCGCTCGGCGGGTAGCAGCCGGATCCGGCTCCGGCGGCACAGCTCGTCAAGTTCCTCGAGCAGCTTCGTGCGGCGGTCCGCATCGTCGGTACTGGCCGCGGCACCGACCAGCGCCTCGACGACGTCGCGCATGTCGTGCTGGCCGTTGAGCGCCTCGGCCGCCGCCAGGAACCGCTCCACCGCCGTCGGCCGGTCGCCGACCGCGCGGGCCAGGTAGGCCTCGATCAGGGCCACCATCCCGTCGTCGGTGAACTCCGCCAGTACCCCTTCGGCTTCCGCGACCCGCCCGGACTGGGCGAGGGCGAGCCCGACGGTCGCGAGGGCGCGCCGGCGGTGGCCCGGGTCGCCCAGCTCCTCCAGCGAAGCGATGGCGCGGCGGGCGCCGGCGACCGCATCGGCGTACCGCCCGTCCAGCCGGGCCACCTCGGCGAGGTTGGCATGGGCCAGGGCGCGCAGCCGGTCCTCGCCGACCTCGCTGGCCAGGCGCTGGACGGCGGTGAGCCGGCGCCGGGCGGCCACCAGGTTGCCCAGGCGGATCTCGTGCCAGGTCAGGTTGTTCTGCGCGACGAGCACGTCGCGGGTACGCCCGAACCGGGTGGCCAGCGTGAGCACCGTCGTACCGTGCCGCCGGGCCGCTTCCGGGTCGCCGGCCGCCTGGTACAGCACGCAGAGCTGGGTACGGGCGGCGAGCTGGCCGGCGATGTCGTCGCACCGGTTGAAGGTGGTCAGCGCGGCCTCGACCTCGGGCAGCTCGGCCAGCCCGTCGCCGTGCTCGGCCGCCAGCTGGGCGACGCCGAGCTGCGCCCACGCGCGTACCGTCGGCTCCGCGTCCGCGGTCCGCAGGTCGTCCAGGAGCCGGCGCAGGCACTCCCGGCCCTCCCGGTCGTGGCCGCGGAACCGCCACCAGCGCGGCAGCGCGGCGGCCAGCCGCAGCCCGAGCTTCGGGTCGTGCTCGGCCGACCAGACCAGCGCGGCCCGCAGGTCGCTGGCCACGTCGGTGAGCCGGTCCACGGCGGAGAGCAGGGTCCGGCCGACCAGGTCGGCGGAGATCCGGGCGGCGTACCGGGCGAACACCTCGGCATGCCGGCGGGCCGCCTCGGGCGCCTCGCCCTCCCGCTGCGCCTGCTCCCGCCCGAAGTCGCGCACCATGTCCAGCAACCGGAACCGGGCGGCACCGGTACTGCGGACGTTCACCAGCCCGAGGCCGGTGAGCCGGTCGAGGAGCACCACGATGTCCGGTGCGCCGCCCGGGCGGTCGGCCAGCAGTGGCTCGGCCAGCTCCACCGACCATCGGTAGCAGAACTGGGCGAGGCGGCGCAGCGCCCACCGCTCCGCGGGTTCCAGCAGGCGGTAGCTGGCCGCGATCGCGTCGCGCAGCGTCATCGCCTCGCCGGCTTCGTTGCCGCCGCCGAGGTCGAGTACCCGGTCGCCGTACCGGTCGAGGATCTCGGGTACCGCGAGGATCCGGCCCCGGGCGGCGGCCAGTTCGAGGGCGAGCGGGAGCCCGCCCAGCCGCCGGACCAGCTCCGCGACTGCCGGCGCGTCGTCCGGCCCGAGTTCGGCGCCGCGCACCGCGCGCAGCCGGTGGAGGAAGAGCTGCGCGGCCGGGTACCGGGCGATCACGGGCAGGTCGACGACACCGGTCGGCGGCGTCTCCAGCGGCCCGACCGGCCAGACGTACTCGCCGGGGATCCGGGTCGGGTGGCGCCCGGTCGCGATCACCCGCAGCGACGGGATCGCGCCCTGAAGCCAGCGCAACGCCCCGGAAGCCGCGTCGGCAGCCCGCTCGACGGCGTCGACCAGCAGCAGCGCGGGCCGGCCCGCCAGCCGCGCCGGCAGGTCGCGGATCCGCGGCGCGTCGAACATCGTCGCGACCGTGGCCAGGACGTCCGCCTCGGTGGACACCTCGCTGACGGCGACCCCGGCCACGCCACCGGGGTGCCGCGGCGCGGCCAGGTACGAGGCGGTCCAGCCGAGGCTCGTCTTGCCGACCCCGGCGACACCGACCAGGGTCACCAGCGCGGCGTGCCGCAGCGCCGCGTCGAGGCTGGCCAGCTCGGCGTCCCGGCCGATCAGCATCGGTGCGGGCGGCAGGTTGACCCCGTCCCGTACCTCGATCATCGCGTCGGTACCGGTGCCGCGCCGGGCGGCGAGGGTGAACTCCAGCCGCTCCGCGCCCTCCAGGCCGAGGGCCGCGACCAGCAGGTCGACGGTTGACCGCTGCGGGCGCGCCCGGCTCCGTTCAAGATCACGAAGGGTACGGACGCCGACGCCGGCGGCCGCCGCGAACTCCTCCTGGGTCATCCCTTTGGCTTGCCGGTGCGTCCTCAGGAGCTCGGCGAACGCGCTTGCGGGCGGGCTTGCAGCCGCGCCCGGTTCCGGGGACATGCCGGGAAGGTTAGGGGGTGATCCGCTGGGCGGGGAGCCTCAAGTCAAGGTCACGACCGGCGCCCCGCAGGATTCCGACAGTTGAGTTAAAGCCCCATTGCGCGGGATATGACCATCCGCTGAACCTCGGACGTGCCCTCGCCGATCTCGAGCACCTTGGCGTCCCGCCACATCCGTGCGACCGGGTACTCGTTCATGAACCCGTACCCGCCGTGGATCTGCGTGGCCTCACGCGCGTTGGTCACCGCGACCTCGCTCGCGTGCAGCTTGGCCATCGCCGCGTACCGCTTGAAGTCCTGCCCGGCGACCAGCCGGGCGGCCGCGTCGTACCAGGCCAGCCGCGCCGTGTACGCCCGGGTCTCCATGTCGGCCAGCTTGAACGAGATCGCCTGGAAGTCGCCGATCGGGCGGCCGAAGGCGCGCCGCTCCCTGGCGTACGCGAGAGATTCGTCCACGCAACCCTGGGCCAGGCCGGTGGCCAGGGCGGCGATCGCGATGCGGCCTTCGTCGAGGGTACGCAGGAACTGGGCGAAGCCCTTCCCGCGCTCGCCGAGCAGGTTCTCCCGGGGTACCCGCACGTCGTCGAGGTGCAGCGGGTGGGTGTCCGAGGCGCACCAGCCGACCTTGGAGTACCCGGGCCCGACCGTGAACCCCGGCGTACCGGACGGCACGATGATCGCGGAGATCTCGTCCGGCCCGGTCAGCGCGGCGACCGTGACGAGCAAGGTGAGGTCGGTACCGGAGTTGGTGATGAACGCCTTGCTCCCGTTGATCACCCACTCATCGGTGCGCTCGTCGAGCACGGCTCGCGTCTGGGTACCGCCGGCATCGGAGCCGAACCCCGGCTCGGTCAGGCCGAACGCGGCCAGCGCCTCGCCGGACAGCAGCGCCGGCAGCCAGCGCTCCTTCTGCTCGGGCGTGCCGTACCGGTAGATCGGCATCGCGCCGAGCGAAACCGCGGCCTCCAGCGTGATCGCCACCGAGGAATCGACCCGGGCCAGTTCCTCCAGCGCCACGCCCAGGGCGAGGTAGTCGCCGCCCATCCCGCCGTACTCCTCCGGGAACGGCAGGCCGAACAGGCCCATCTTGCCCATCTGCCGGACGATCTCGTAGGGGAACGCGTGCTTCTCGTAGTACTCGGCGATCACCGGAGCGACGACCTCGCGGGCGAACTCGCGTACCGACGCCCGCAGGGCTTCGTGCTCCTCACTCAGCTGCATGACTTCTCCTAAACGGGCGTGACGCCGTGCCGGCGCCGGCTGAAGTGGCGGTCCTTGCCGGCCGCGGCGGCGAACCGGGCGATCAGCTCGCCGCGCAGTTCCCGCGGTTCGACCACCGCGTCCACCACGAGTTCGCTGGCCAGCCGGATGAGGTCGATATCGCTCTCGTACTCGTTCCGGCGGGCCTCGACGAAGGCGGCCCGCTCGGCCTCGGGCAGCGCGGCGATCTTGTTGGCATAGACCGCGTTGACCGCGGCCTCCGCGCCCATCACCGCGATCTTCGCGGTGGGCAGCGCGAGCGTGGCGTCCGGGTCGAACCCCGGGCCGGCCATCGCGTACAGCCCGGCGCCGTAGGCCTTGCGGACCACGACACAGATCTTCGGTACCGTGGCCTCGCTGATCGCCGTGATCATCTTGGCGCCGTGCCGGATGATGCCCTGCTTCTCCACGGCCGCGCCGACCATGAAGCCGGGTACGTCGGCGAGGAACAGCAGCGGCACGTTGAACGCGTCGCACAGCTGTACGAACCGGGTCGCCTTGTCGGCCGAGTCGACGAACAGCACGCCGCCCTTGTGCAGCGAGTTGTTCGCGACGATGCCGACGGTACGACCGGCCAGCCGGCCGAAGCCGACGCTGACCTCGCGCGCCCAGCGGTCCTGGACCTCGAAGTACTCCCCGCTGTCGAGCAGCCCGCGGACCAGCTTGCGCATGTCGAAGGCGCGCCGTTCGGAGTCGGGGATGACGGCGGCGAGGTCGGTTTCCGGCGCTTCTCCGGCCTCCGCCAGCGGCGGATCCTGCTGCCAGTTCGACGGCAGGTACGACAGGTAGCGGCGCACGACATCGAGCGCTTCGACCTCGGTACCACAGAGAAAATGCCCGACCCCCGACTCGCCGGTGTGTACCCGGGCGCCGCCCATCGCCTCCAGGGTGGTCTTCTCCCCGGTGACCATCTCGACCATGCGGTCCGAGCCGAGGTACATGCTGGCGTTGCCGTCGACCATCGCCACGACGTCGCAGAACGCCGGGATGTAGGCGCCGCCGGCCGCGCTCGGCCCGAACAGCGCGCAGACCTGCGGGACCGAGCCGCTCGCGCGGACCTGGTTCCAGAAGATGCGGCCGGCGCCGCGCCGGCCGGGGAACAGGTCGACCTGGTCGGTGATCCGGGCGCCGGCCGAATCCACCAGATAGACCATGGGGGTACCGGTGGTGTAGGCGCGCTCGATGACCCTGATGATCTTTTCGACGGTACGGGCACCCCAGGAGCCGGCCTTGACCGTGGAGTCGTTGGCCATCAGGCAGACCGGCCGGTTCTGGATCCGGGCGATGCCGGTGATCACCCCGTCGGCGGGCAGCCCGTCGGCCAGCGCGTTGGCGTACCGCCCGTCCTCGACGAACGAGCCCTCGTCGACCAGCAGCGCGATCCGCTCGCGCGCGAAGAGCTTGCCCTTCGCGGCATTGGCGGCGTGGTACTTCTCCGCCCCGCCGGCGAGTACCCGCTTGCGGAGCTGGGCCAGCGACTCCTCGTCGAGCGACACCGCGCCTCCCTGTGCGTACCGCCGATCCGACCTGAACGATCGTTAGGGTATCGCACTCCGGCCCGGTCCGCCCACGTGGCGTCTTGATCAAGCCGGAGGGCCAGCGCCCCTGGTGGGACGCTGGCCCTCGATGGTTGTGCGTGACGGTCAGCCGGCCGCCGTGCCGAGCAGGCCCAGGGCGTCGTGGGTCACGTTGACCGGGGTCTGGATCAGCAGATCGCCCTGGGTGCCGCCCAGGATGCCGAAGTTCCGGCTGGTACCGGCGCTCGACTGCGCGGACATGCGCTGCGCGGACCGGACGTCGGCCGACTCGTTGCTCGCGTCCGCCTTGGCCGCCTTGGTGGCCTTGTGCTGCGCGTGGGCCTTGGCCTTGTGCTGCCGCGCGCCGGCCACGTTGGCCGCCCCGCCGCCGCCGGCCAGGTTGGTCAGCGTGGTCGCGCCAGTCATGGTCCCGGCGCCGGTGCCGGTCGTGTACCCGCCGGTACCGGTGCCGGTGCCGTAGCCGCCGTTGCCGGTGCCGGTGCCGTAGCCGCCGGTGCCGGTACCCGTGCCGTAGCCACCGGTGCCGGTACCCGTGCCGTAGCCACCGGTGCCGGTGCCGGTGCCCGTGCCGTAGCCACCGTTACCGGTACCGGTGCCGTAGCCGGCGTTGCCCGCCCCGGCGCCGCAGGCAGCGTCGCCGGTACCGAGTACGGCGATCCCGTTGCCGCAGACCTCGATCGGGATCAAGAGAACCGGGATCACCTGGTTGCCCGAGCCGATGCCGAAGTTGTCCGAGGTACCGCCGGCCGCGCCGGCACCGGCGCCGCCGCCCGCGGTCGCGCCGTTCGCGCCGTGGCTGGCCGCCGAGGCGGTACCCAGCAGGCCGATCGAGTTGCCGGTGATGCTGATCGGCACCTGAACCGGGGCGTGGACCTGGTTGCCGCCCAGGATGCCGAAGTTGCCCGAAGAGGTACCGGTGGCGTTCGGCGACAGCATCGCCGAGCCGGCACCGGAGCCGGTCGCGGTCGCGGTCGCCGAGCCGAGCCCGCCGATCGCGTTGCCGGCGACGCTGACCGGCGCGAGCAGCGACACGCCGGCCTGGTTGCCCGAGCCGATGCCGAAGTTGTCCGAGGTGCTGCCCGCGGCTGCGGCGCCGCCGGCAGTACCGCTGGCACCGCCGTGGCTCGTCGCCGAGGCGCTACCCAGCAGGCCGATGGCATTGCCGGTGACGGAGATCGGCGCCTGGATGGGCGCCTGCACCTGGTTGCCGCCGAGGACACCGAAGTTGTCCGCGGTACTGGCGGCGTTGGCGGCCGCGCCGCCGATGAGCAGGAAGCCGGCGGAAAGAATACCGACCTTGAGCGACTTACGAACCCAAGTCTTCATTGTTGGCTATTTGCCTTTCGAGAATTTACTGAGTGTTGACTACGAATGGGCGCGGTGGTTCGTCACGCGGACCACCTGTCGACGCGCGCCCGTTGGGAAATGAAACCGACCCCGGTCGCTGCTCCACGCGTCCGCGGCGGCCGCGGACCGGGGCGGGGCCGCACCGGAAGGCGCGGCCGGTGACCATCGCTTAGTCGGGTGCGAAGGTCGGGGCGTCGGCCAGCAACAGCCGGACGACGGCCCCGGTCGCGCTCAGCCGCTCGTGCTCGGCCAGCTGGCCGGCTGCGACTGGCGCGGTGACGACGGCGTACCCGCCGGCGTCGTGCCCGGATCCCGACGCCATTGTCGAGATCCCCAGGATGTCCGAGCCCGGGTACGCCGGAACCGGCGCCCGCTCGGGAAGGTCCGGCACCTGGCGGGTGCCGGAGACGGCGGACCGGCCAGCGGCCCGAGCCGTCCAGGGACCGGTACCGGCCAACGGCCGGACCGAGGTGCTGGTGTGCGCCCTGCCCGGGGCAGCTCCCGCCGTACCCGCCGGGACAGCGCCGCCCGGCGCGGCGTGACAGATCACCCCTGCCGGTACCGCCTCCGAGCGCCCGGTAACTACCGGGGTCAGGAGGCCGGCAACCGGCGCGGTGACCAGGTCAGCCGGGCCGCGCAGCGGCCGGACCAGGTCGGAGACGGTCGAGAGCAGCGCGGACAGACGACCTGCCGCCGCACCGTTGCGGAGGCTGGCGGCCGGCCCGCGCGCGGGCCCCACCGGGGTCACCTGGCTGGCGACAAGCGGGGTGGAATGCCCGGTCACCGACGCGGCGGCAGACCGCGCCCGGTAGTGAGCCGAGCGGGCGACTACTCCGGGTCGTTGCGCGGCGCCAGACGCCGCCGAGCCGGCGACTACTCCGGGTCGTTGCGCGGCGCCAGACGCCGCCGAGCCGGAGTGGCCGGAGTGGTCGTTCGAGGCGGGTGTGAAGACCTGGTCCAGGAGCGCGAGCGCCGGCCGGGTGGCCGGGTTGAGCACGGTCTCCGTGGTACCCGCCGGTGCCGAGGCGTGCGCCGCGGCGCTGGTGAGCAGCCAGATCCCACCCGCGAAGCCGGCGACGAGAAGGGTACGGGCGCTGACGCGCGCTACGGAACGGAACCGTTGCAGCGTCATATCCCGCCTTTCTCGCTTTCGCCATCTTCCTAGAAGAAAACGACGTAGCGGTCAGGCGGAAACGATCCGGGTACGGGGACCTGCCCGCAGGACGCCCGACGGAAGGGTACGGCCGACGATCCGCTCGGCCAGCCGGGCCGCCTCAATCAAGCGAGAAAGGTCGATGCCGGTATCGAGGCCCATGTCGTGCAACATGTGCACGACCTCCTCGGTGGCCACGTTGCCGGTCGCGCCCGGCGCGTACGGGCAGCCACCCAGGCCGCCGACGCTCGCGTCGAACTCGGTGATGCCGAGTTCGAGCGCGGTGAGGATGTTGGCCAGGCCGGTACCGCGGGTGTCGTGGAAGTGCAGCAGTACCGGCCGCTCCCGGGGTACCACGTCGAGCAGCTCGGTCACCCGGCGCGGGGTGGCCATGCCGGTGGTGTCCCCGAAGGCGAGCCGGTCCGCGCCGTCGGCGAGGACCCGTTCCACGATCCCGGCGACCCGTGCGGGCGGGACGTCGCCCGTGTACGGGCATCCGAAGCTGGTCGCCACGATGACCTCGACCGACCCGCCGGCGCCGTGTACGAGGTCGATCAGCGCGGTGATGTCGTCGAGCGACTCGGCGGTCGACCGGTTCAGGTTGGCTTTGTTGTGCACGTCGCTCGCCGAAACCACCACCTCCAGCTCGGTGAACCCGGCCCCGAGGGCGCGCTCGGCGCCTTTCAGGTTCGGCACGAGCGCCGAGTAACGGACGTTCGGCGACTTGCTGGCCGCGGCCCACACGTCCGCGGCGTCGGCCATCTGCGGGATGGCCTTCGGGTGGACGAAGGACACCGCCTCGATCCGCGGTACCCCGGTCGCGGACAGCGCGTCGAGCAGCTCCACCTTGGCCGCCGTCGGTACCGGCACCTCGTTCTGCAGCCCGTCCCGAGGTCCGACCTCCCGGATCGAAACTCTCACGCCGGTTCCTCGCTGACGCTCGCTCACGCGCGCATCCGCCCCACGATGCCGGTGTCGTAGTCGCCGGACAGGAACTCCGGGTTCTCCAGCAGCTCGGCGAAGAACGGCAGGTTGCACTTGGGCCCGGCGATCTGGAACGCGGCAACGGCAGCCCGGGCACGCTCGATGACGGCCGCCCGGGAAGGCCCCGACACGATCAACTTGGCCATCAGCGAGTCGTAGTTCGGGGTCACCGTGGTACCGGGCCCGTATCCGGCGTCAATCCGGATCCCGTCGCCGGACGGTTCGACCCAGGTCGTGATCGCGCCCGGGCCGGGCAGGAACCGCTTCGGATCCTCCGCGTTGATCCGCAGCTCGATCGCGTGCCCGGTCGGGGTGAGGTCTCCGAAGGTCGGCGGCAGGCCGGACGCGACCCGCAGCTGCTCCTCGACCAGGTCGACGCCGTACACGGCCTCGGTGATCGGGTGCTCGACCTGCAGCCGGGTGTTCATCTCCAGGAAGAAGAACTCGCCGGTCGCCGGGTCGAGGAGGCATTCGACGGTACCGGCGTTGCGGTATCCGACGGCCTCGCCCGCGCGGACGGCGGCGGCGCACAGCCGCTCGCGCAACTGCGGCGACACCGCCGGAGACGGCGATTCCTCCAGTACCTTCTGGTTGCGCCGCTGCACCGAGCACTCCCGCTCGCCCAGCGCCACCACGCGCCCGTCGGCGCGGCCGAGGATCTGCACCTCGATGTGGCGTACCCGGGGGAAGTACCGCTCGATGAGTACCGACCCGTCGCCGAACATCCGCTCGGCGAACCCGCGGACCTTCGCGAACTCCGTGCGCAGCCCCGCCTCGTCGATCGCCGCGGCCATGCCCATGCCGCCGCCGCCGGCCGCCGCCTTGACCATGACGGGGTACCCGATCCGGATGGCCTCCGCCACCGCGGCTTCGATGGTCTCCGCGGGATCGGTGGTACCGGGCGCGACCGGTACCCCGGCGGCGGCCATCAGGTTCCTTGCGTTGATCTTGTCGCCCATCGCCTCGATCGCGCTCGCGTCCGGACCGACCCAGATCAGTCCCTGCTCGACGACCGCCCGCGCGAAGTCGGCATTCTCCGACAGGAAGCCGTACCCGGGATGGATCGCCTGTGCGCCCGTCGCCTTGGCTGCCGACAGGATCGCCTCGACATTCCGGTACGCCTGCGCCGGCCCGATCAGTACCGCCTCGTCGGCCTCCGCCACGAACGGCAGCCCGGCGTCGGCCTCGGAGTGCACGGCCACGGTACGGACGCCGAGCCGGCGCGCGGTACGGATGACCCGGCGGGCGATCTCTCCCCGGTTTGCGACGAGCAGCGAGTCGATCATCGGACGGCAGCCTCCTTAACGAACGTTAGATTAGCGCGCCGAGTGTGGCGGCCCGCAGCAGCTCGGCACGGCGCTCGCGATCCACCTCGCCGCCGAGGAACGGGGTCGAGTTCATCAGGCCGAACGCGGCGTGCGCGAGGACCCGCGCCTCGGGGGCGGTCAACTCCGGCCGCAGCGCGGTGAGCACGTCGACCCAGACCTCCACGTAGAGCCGCTGCAACCGGCGGATCTGCCGGCGGGACTCCTCGGGCAGCCGGTCGAGCTCGTGCAGCTGCAGCGCGATCACCGCCGGGTTGGCCAGTGCGAACGCGACGTGGAACTCGACCAGCGACTCCAGCGCGGCCTTCGGCGCGTCGGCGTGCGCGGCGACCCGGACCCGGCCGCCCTCCAGCAGCCGCTCGCTCACCGGCGCCAGCGCGGCGACCAGCATCGCCTCCTTGCCGGCGAAGTGGTGGTACAGGGCCGGACCGGTGACCCCGGCGGCCGCGCCGATGTCGTCCATCGAGACGCCGTGGTACCCGCGGGAAGCGAACAGCCCGACAGCGATCTCCAGGATCTCGTCGCGGCGGCTGCGGCGCCGTACCCGGTCCTCGTCCACCGTCATCCGGCCAGCCTAACGGCGCGTCAAGGTCAGCCGCCGGCCCCCGTTACGGACATCACTCGCTGTCGGGCAGGCCGTGCGCGGCCCGTACCGCGGCTGCTTCGGTCTGGCGGCCCTGAGCTGCCAGGGCGTCGGCGAGCAGGTCGGCCATCCGGCGCCGCGCCTCTTCGGTGTCCCCCTCCGGCAGCTCCGCCAGGGCCCGGCGCAGCGCCTGCTCCGCATCGGCGGCCTGCTCGGCCTGCAACAGCAGCTCGCCGCGCAGCGCCTCGCTGTGCGCCGCCTCGGCCCGCGCCCCGATGGAGCGGAACCGGGCGCCCGCGGCCGCGGCCCGAACCGCGCCGTCCCCGAGCCGGCCGTCGTGGGAGAGGATCTTTGCGCCGTCGTACCCGAGCATGCCGCGCTCCCACGCCGCGCCCGGCTCGTCGGCGGGCAGTTCGACAGAGGCCAGGTCGGCCACCTCCAGGGCAGCGAGCGCACCGGGCAGGTCATGCGACCAGAGCAGCGCGCTGGCGTGCCTGCGCTGCGCGCGTACCGCATCGGTCGGCAGCTCGGCCCGCCGGTACCGCTGGGCGGCGATGGCGAACCGCGCGGCCGCCGCGGCGTCCCGGTCGAGCCGGTCGAGGATGTCCCCGATCTCCTCGGCCATCTGCCCGGCGCCGGCGAGGTTCTCCGTGGACAGGCAGTGCGCCTCGACGATCTCCAGTACGGCGATCGCGTCGTCCGGTTGCCCGAGCCGCACGTCGGCGGTCGCGAGCAGGTGCCGTACCGCATGCGCGTGCGGATCCCCCGCGGCGTCGAACCCGGCGACCGCCGCCTCGGCCGTCTCGGCGGCGTCGAGGACCTGCCCCGCGTTGAGGTACGCGATGGCGAGCTGGTGCCGGGCGGCGTTGGCGGCGGCCAGGTCCCCGGCAGCCGTGTCGGCGGCCACCGTCTCCGCCAGGTCCGGGATCGCGTCGGCCGCCCGGGCGGAACCGGCCAGCAACCCGGCCCGCTGCCGGCGGATCAGTCGCTCGAACTGGGTGTCGTCGACCGCCTCCAGCGCCTCGTCGTAGGCCGCCACGGCGCCCGGCTGGTCCTGCTGCGCCTCGGCCGCGAGGCCGAGGATCCAGCCCGCCCGCGCCAGCCCCTCCCGGAACCCGGCCGCCTTCGCCAGCCGCGCCGCCCCGGCCGCCGTCTCCTGGGACAGCTCGGCCTGGCCGGCCGCGGCGAGGTGCTGCGCGCGGTCGAGACTCAGCCGGATCGACACGTTCGGATCCGGGCTGTGCTGCGCGTACTCCTCGGCCCGGTCCAGCGTGGCCAGGCCCTCGTCGTGCCGGCCGACCGCGCCGTAGGCGGCGGACAGCGACATGAACGCGCCGGTCCGCCGGTCCAGCCCGCCGTGCGCAAGGACGTAGGTGGTGGCCTCCTCGACCAGCGGCAGGCCGGCCTCGCCCCGGTCGCTGACGCAGTAGCCGAGGCCGAGCCGGCCGCGCGCGATCTGCCGGCGCAGCTCGTCGCCCGCCTCTCCGTACAGGCCGATGGCGGAGCGCCAGGCCGTCTCGGCAGGCGCCAGGTCGCCGGAGTTGGCCGTCTCCAGGGCGTACCCGTCGGCGCGCCGGGCGCGTTGCAGTGCCGTCAACTCGGCCGCCGCGTACCGGTCGTCGAAGGCGTGCCAGTGCGCGTACGCGGTGGCGAACTCGCCCCGCCGGTAATGCCCCTCGGCCAGGTCCAGCAACTGGTCGGGGCCGGCGTCCGGGGCCACGGCCGGCTGCGCGGTCCGGCGCGGCGCCGGCGCCGGTCGCCGCGGCCGCGGGGGTACCAGCGCCAGCGCGCCCACGATCGGCTCCGCGTCGAGCACCGCGCGGACCCGTTCGGTCTGGTACCCGCTGCCGTTGCGGGCGTCGAAGCGCCCGGCCAGCTCCAGCGTGCGGGTAGCCAGCTCGGCTCCGAGGGCCGCGGCGGTCACCGGCGCGGCGGTGCGGGCGCCGTGCCCCGGCCGGTGCAGCCGGTGCCCGCCGGGGGCGCGGCCAAGCAGCAGCGCGGCCCGGCTGGCGAAGCGCAGCTCGGCGAGCGGCGAGGGTGCGACGTCCAGCCACGGCAGGTGCCGCTCGACGATCTCCAGGCCCCGTGCGGTGTTGCCGGTCACCGCGCAGAACCACACGTGGTCGCCGACCTCGAACATCGCGGCGACGCTGCCGCGCAGCCGCCGGTACGCCCGGCGGTGGGCGTCGCGCGCGTCGTCCAGCGCGCCGCTGCGCAGGTACGGTTCGAGCAGGTCGGTCAGGATGCCCTGCGGCTGTTCCGAGCAGGTCACACGCCCGTCGAGTACCGGCTCGGCCACCTGGACCGCCTCGTCGTACCGCCCGTGCCGGGTCAGCCACCGCACCCGCCGGCCCGGGTTGCATGCCGCGCAGTCGGAGAGCTGGTCGCGCGGGCTGGTCAGCCAGCGGTCGTACCAGGACTGGGCGGCCGCCTCGTCCCCGACATGCCGGGCGACCACGTGCCGCAGCGAGTACACGGCGTGCGGGCTGTGCCCACCGGCCGCCCAGCGCCGCTCCATGTCGGCCAGCACGTCGTCCACCCGCGACAGCGGGGTGTCCGGTACCGCCAGCAGCGCGGTCACCGTGCTCTTGAACTGCCACATCAGGCTGAGCCGGCTGTCGGCGTACCCGTCCGGGTCGCGGTCGAACTCGGCCAGGCACCAGGTGAACGTGTCGACCGACTTGGCCGGTTCACCACCGTAGATGTAGCAGGTGGTGCCGGACAGCCGCGCCTGGAACGCCAGCTCCGGGTACCGGCCGGTGTCCGCCTCGGCGATCACCTGCTCGACGAGCGCCGTCCGGTTGGCCCCGAAGGGCAGCTCCTCTGCCTGGCGCAGAAGACTCCGCAGACGCTCCTCCGAGTACCTCATCGCGCGCTCACGGTACCGGCCCGTAGCCAGCGCCGTCCTCCCCTGATCGGCTGCGGTCAGTCCTGGAGTGGGCCCAGCATCGGGCGCTTGGGCTGCCGGTTGTCCCCGCTGGACCGGCCGGTGAGGCGGCGGCGCATCCAAGGTGCGAGGTGCTGGCGGACCCACTGCGCATCGTCCACCCGGCTGGCCGCCCAGGACCGCGCCGGCCCGGGTACCGGCGGATCCCACCACGCCGGGTCCGCCGCGAGGTCCAGCGTGGCGAGCACGTGCGCGGCGACCCGGCGGTGTCCGGACGGGTTGAGGTGCAGCCGGTCCACGCTCCAGAACAGCGGGTTGGCCAGCGCGTCGTCGGCCCACAGGTCGACCAGGCGGGCACCGTGCCGCTCAGCGACCTCGCGGACCACCGGGTTGAGCAGCCGCGCGCGGGCCTGGAAGACGTTGCGCCCGGGCAGCCGCAGGTTCGCCGGAGCGAACGTGAACAGCAGCAGGTCTGCGCCGGTCGCGCAGAGCTTGCCGGCCACCTCGTCGAGGCCCGCGGCCAGGCGCGGCGGGTCGAACCCGCGGCTCAGCGCGTCGTTGCCGCCGGCCGCGAAGCTCATCAGGTCGGGTCGCAGGTCGACCGCGACGGGTACCTGCTCCTCGGCGATCGGGGCGAGGAGCCGGCCGCGGATCGCCAGGTTGGCGTAGGCGAAGCCGGACACCTGCGCGGCCAGCCGTGCGGCCACGAGGTCCGCCCAGCCCCGGTAGTGCCCGGTCACCGGGTCCGGATCGTCCAGTCCTTCGGTGAAGCTGTCCCCCATCGCCAGGTAACTACGCCACGGCATCCGTCCTCCCCGCGGTATATCGCACGACCGGCCCGCTGTGCCGACCTAGGCTGCCGGGCATGCTGCGCATGTCCCGACTGCTCGTCCGCACGCTACGCGAAGATCCGGCGGACGTGGAGGTACCCAGCCACCGGCTGCTGACCCGGGCCGGCTACATCCGGCGGGTGGCGCCGGGCGGGTACCTCTGGCTGCCGCTCGGCAAGCTCGTGCTCGACCAGGTCACCCGGGTGGTCCGGGAGGAGATGGTCGCGCTCGGCGGGCAGGAGGTCTCGTTCCCGGCCCTGCTGCCGCGGGAACCGTACCAGCGCAGTGGCCGGTGGGACGAGTACGGCGAGGACATCTTCCGGCTCACCGACCGGCGCGGTACCGGGTACCTGCTGGCGCCGACCCACGAGGAGCACTTCGCGCTGCTCGTACGCGACCTGTGCGGCTCGTACCGGGACTACCCGCTGATCCTGTTCCAGATGCAGACCAAGTACCGCGACGAGACCCGGCCGCGTGGCGGTCTGCTGCGCGGGCGCGAGTTCCTGATGAAGGACTCCTACTCCTTCGATCTCACCGACGCCGGACTGGCGGCGGCGTACGCCGCGCACCGCGCCGCGTACCAGCGGATCTTCGAGCGGTTCGGGCTGCGGTACACGGCCGTGGCGGCGATGTCCGGCCCGATGGGCGGCGCGGTGTCCGAGGAGTTCCTGGCCGAGACGCCGGTAGGCGAGGACACGTTCGTCGGCTGTCCCTCCTGTGGCTACGCGGCCAACGTCGAGGCGGTGACGACCGCACTGCCGCCGCCGCCCGTCGAAGATCATCCGGCGCTGGAAATACTCGACACCCCGGACACGCCCACCATCGACACGCTCGTCGACCTGCTCAACACGACCGGCGCCGGCGGCCACACCGACTGGCGGGCCGCCGACACGCTCAAGAACGTCGTGCTGACCGTTGACGGCGAGATCGTCGTCATCGGCGTACCCGGTGACCGCGAGGTCGACCTCAAGCGCGCCGAGGCCGCCCTCTTCCCGGCCCGGGTAGCCATGTTCGAGGACTTCGCCTCCCGGCCCGACCTGGTCCGCGGGTACATCGGCCCGCAGGGTACGTGGAAGGCGCGCTACCTCGTCGACCCCCGCGTCGTACCCGGTACCGCCTGGGCCACCGGCGCCAACGAACCCGGCCGGCACGCGATCAACGTGGTCTGCGGCCGCGACTTCGTACCGGACGGCATCATCGAGGCGGCCACGGTCCGGGCCGGTGACCGGTGCCCCCGCTGCGGTACCGGCCTGGAACTGCGCCGGGGCGTGGAGGTCGGGCACATCTTCCAGCTCGGCCGCAGGTACGCCGACGTGTTCGGCCTCGACGCCCTCGGACCGGACGGCAAACCGGTCCGGGTGACCATGGGCTCCTACGGCATCGGCCTGAGCCGCGCGGTGGCCACCATCGTCGAGCAGCACCACGACGAGCGCGGCCTGGTCTGGCCGGCCTCGATCGCCCCGGCGCACGTGCACCTCGTCCCACTGCGCGAGATGGACGCCGCGCTGGAACTCGGCGCCCAGCTCACCGCGGCCGGCCTGCGGGTACTCGTCGACGACCGGCCCGGGCTGTCGGCCGGCGTCCGGCTCACCGACGCCGAGCTGCTCGGCATGCCGCACACGGTCGTGCTCGGGCGCCGCTTCGCCGAGGGGTACGTGGAGCTGCGCGAGCGTGCGACCGGCACGCGCCGCGACATCCCGCTCGCCGACCTCGCCGACTTCGCCGGCTCGCTGGTGTAGGCCCCCGAACCGCCGGGTAGCACAAGGGCATGGCGGCACAGACGGTACAAGAGATCATGACGACCGACGTGGTGCGCATGCAGGTGGACACCACGCTGATTGAAGCTGCCCGGGTGATGCGCGACCGGGAGATCGGTGACGTGGTGGTGGTCGACAACGACCGGCTGGTCGGGGTGGTGACCGACCGGGACATCGTGGTCCGGGCGGTGGCCGACGGGCTCGCTCCGGACTCGACCACGCTGGGCGCCATCGTGAGCAAGGAACTGGTCACGGTACGGCCGGAGGACACCACCCTGGACGTGGCGCGGCTGATGCGCGACCGCGCGGTCCGCCGGGTACTGGTCTCTGACGACCAGGGACTCGTCGGCATCGTGTCGATCGGCGACCTCGCGGTCGACCTGGACCCCGAGTCGGTGCTCGGCGGGATCAGCGGTGCGGCACCCAACAACTGACGCGGTCAGCCCGCCAGCCCCTCGATCACCCGGGCGCCGGGCAGGTCGGCCAGGGCCTTTCCGGGCAGCACCAGCTTGCTGCCCCGCACGCCCGAACCGATGACCACTTCAGGGGTACCGGCAACCGCCGCGTCGACCAGCACCGGCCAGCCGGCGGGCAGCCCGATCGGGGTGATCCCGCCGTACGCCATACCGGTCTCGGCGACCGCGGTGTCCATCGGCGCGAAGCTGGCCTTGCGCACGTCGAGCTGGCGGCGGACCACGCCGTTGACGTCCGCGCGGGTGGTCGCGAGTACCAGGCAGGCGGCGTACCGGACCTGGCCTTCGCGCTTGCCGGCCACCACCACGCAGTTGGCGCTGACGTCCAGCCCGACCTGGTACGCCGCGCAGAACGCCGCGGTATCGGCCAGCTCGGGATCGATCTCGGCGACCTTGACCTCGTCGGCGCGCGGCCAACCGCGCAGCGCGGCGGCCACCGGCTCGGCGAGCAGATCCGGCCGGCGCAGCGCCGGTTCGGTCCGGAGGGTACCCATCACGGAAGCCATGGTGCCTCAGATAGGCAGATGCGACCACGAGGACGCCGGTGTTCACCTTCGCGTCCTACACAATCTGTGGCCGTTCTGGGACGCGGTGCAGCAAAGCACGCTGGGCCGGAGTGGGATCCGACTTCGAAAATGGCTTGCCACATAAGGCAATCCCGGCCTAAATTGGGTCTACACGTGAAGGGAGGTGGTCCAGACTTTGAGTAGTTATTGGACTGGTGAGGTGGCTGTCCGCTAGCCGCTGTCCTTCTGGACTCCGACTCGTCGAGACCGATTGACGTCGGTCTGGCGAATACCAGACAGCTACCCGACCCCCGGGGTGCCGGCTCAGTCCAACCGGCCCGCACACGTGCGGAGAAGCCCCGGGGGTCGTCAATTTCCCGATCAGTCCCACCGGTGCGCATTGGCCTCGCTGAGCGCGCCGGGCTCCTCTGGTACGACGCAGAACAGCAGGCCGGCCGGATCCTGCATGATCCACCAGCCCTCCACCTCGCGTACCCGCCGGGCGCCCAGCCGCTCCAGCCGCGCCACCTCCGCCGCCAGGTCGTCGGTGTGGATGTCCAGGTGTACCCGGCTCGCGTCCTCACCCAGCCGCTGGATCAGCAGCCCGACATCGGTACTCGGCAGGCTGCCGGTGTGGTACTCCGGGTACCGCTTCGCCCGCGTCAGCGGCCGGCCGGTCGCGCCCTGCCAGAAGGCCACTTCCCGATCGTGGTCGCCGGGCGCCACGTCGATCACAATCCGGCCCACTCTGCTGTGGTGTGCCATGGACCCACGCTAGAGCTAGATCAATGCGGGCGCCGGCCGGCCCTCCCGGTGACCGCCTCGGCAGCCGCGGCCAACTGTTCCAGCCCGTCCAGCAGCGCCGCCCGTACCTGCGGCGACAGCTTCGCCAGCGCCGCCCTGAGTGCCGCGGGCTCGAGTACCGTGTCCTCGCCCAACCGGGCGCGCCCCCGCTCGGTCAGCGCGATGGCCAGCCGGCGCTCGTCCTCCGGGGCGCGGGCCCGCTCCACGAACCCGCGCTGCCCCAGGCTCTTGACGACGGTCGAGGCGGTGCTCTTCGGCAACCCGAGGTGTTCGGCCAGCCAGGTCAACGAGACGGCGCCGTCGGCCGGGATGTGGTGCAGGAGCTGGCGCTCGTGCTGACTGAGATCCGGCGCGTCCGGCCGGTTGAGCGCACCCCACACGCGGCGGTACAGTGTCTCGAAATATTCAGATGCTGAACCTTTCATCTCTTCAGACTATCGGAGGAGTCATGATCGAGGTTTCCCGGCAGCGTCAGGTCGCGGCGGAACCGGCCGCGGTCTGGGCGGTCGTGGCGGCACCCGAGCGGGCGCCGGAGTGGTTCGCGTTCGCGGAGCGCGTCGAGGTACTGGACGGCGAGGGGTTGGGCCAGCGGCAGCGCCAGCACGGCAGGTGGGGCCGGCGCCGGGCCGAGATCGACCGGGAGATCACCGAGTACGAGGCGCCGGAACGCTACGGATGGCGGCACGTCGCCGAGCGGCGCGACGGTAAGCCGGCGCCGCTCTTCGCGCGCTCGACCAGATTCCAGATCAGCCTTGAGGCGTCCGGCACCGGTACGCTGGTCCGCCTGCATTCGGCGCAGGAACCGGCCAACGCGCTCAAGGGCCTGGTGATGCGCGCGTTCGCCACCCGCAGTGTCACCGGCAACATGGACCGCTCGCTCGACCGCCTGGCCGAGCTATTTCCCGCGGCTTAGGCAGGCAACAACTCGCGGATGCCGACCAGTTCGCGCAGGTCGTCGAAGTCGGTGGCCTCCGCAATGGCCAGATACGGCGCGAACACCCGGTTGATTTCCGCTTGCATGAAGCGCTCGAAATCGTGCCAGATCAGTCCCCAACGGAGCTCGTTCTCGATGTCGGTGACGAGCTCAGGGCTGACCTCGATGCTCCGAAGGGCGCGCAGTTCGGTACCGAAACTCTCCGTGGCGCCCTCGTGGATAACCGGTCGACCCAACCGCCCCGGTGTCGTATCCGGTACCTTGGCCAGCCGCTGCACGGCCAGGTGGACGAGTCGCTTCAGGGCCTCGGTCGCCAGTACGGCGAATCCGGCGAGGTCGAGCAGAGCGGGCTTCAGCCGCCGACGGATGGTGGTCATCAGTCCCCCCAAACGCAATCGTCGTTGCAAATGGCAAAGGCCGAGGTGCGCGTACCCCTATATACGATCCTAATCCCCCGAACGTTCGACTAATTTCTCGGCCCACATATATGTGACCGGATTCATGACCATTTCACCCACTGCTAACGTAATGGGACAGGGTGCGCAGCGATGTCGAAGAGGAGGCGGGACGCTGACGCGGGTCGGGATCTGGCCAGCAGTCGGTTCCATCGCGGCTGGATCGGTAGACCAGGCCGGACCTGCCTGGGCGATGTCGGTTACCGCCTCGACGATTCGTGCCACGTCGAAGGTCGTGGTACCGAGGCCGATGCTGGCTCGGACCGCGCCCGGCACCGCGGGTGACCGGCCGGCGCGCAGATCGGCTCGGATGCGTTCGGACTGGTCGTCATCGACCCCGAGGCACCGCCTTTGATCCGCAACCCGCCTCACGGCGCGGCCTGGCTGCCACTCTGCGAGCTAGACCCGGACGGCTGCCGGCGCCCACCATCGTCAATGCCCCGACGTCGTGGACCCGTCGGCCTGGGGCCTCCTGTTGTTCGCGCCTGTCGGTGGGTCGATCACTGGCCTCTGCTTGACAGGCGGCGTGAGCGGCCCGTTTCGGGTCGCCCGGAGATTAGAATGCGAACTCTTGGCGGCCATGCGCGTATGAGGATCTAGGGCTGTCGGTGTCCGCCAGCACGCCGGCGCTACGCCGGGAAGTTACTGGTGGACGGCTCATGGTTACCGGCACGGTGCGCCCTGGGACGCTGGTACGACTGAGGGACGCTTCCCTCCAGTACTCGGCAGGCCAGGAGGCTATCCGTTAGCGTCGGTTCATGGCGCAGCTCGTTGGATGGGCGCGGGAGTTGGCGGCGGCCAGTCTGGCGGGGTCGCTGCCGGGTCGGTGGGCTCATGTCCGGGCAGTGGCCGGCAAGGCAGAGAACCTGCGCCTTGTGGTCGGCGAGGACGGCGATCTGCTTGTCTCCGCTACTTGGCTCCATGATGTCGGCTATGCCCCGTCGGTAAGGGACACAGGGTTTCATCCTCTGGATGGCGCCCGGTTTCTGCGTGGCCTCGACGCTGACGGACGGTTGTGCGGCCTGGTGGCCCACCACTCCGGTGCCCGGTACGAGGCGCGGCTGCGCAATCTGGGCCGGGAGCTGGCCGAGTTCGGTGATGAGCAATCGCTGGTGCGGGACTGCTTGTGGTACTGCGACATGACGATCGGCCCGGCCGGCGATCCCGTCACGTTCGACGAGCGTTTGGCGGAGATCCGGCAACGTTACGGCTCAGACCACGTCGTGCCCCAGGCCATCACCGCCGCAGCAAGGGAGATCCGGGCCGCGGTCGGACGGGTATCGGACCGGGTGTCGTCTTTGGAGCGGGTGGTTGATCAGCGGACGGCACCTTGTTCGCCTGCGAGATAGTCCCGGATCCGCACCCGAATGCGTTCGTGCATCGACAGTCTGGCGATTTCCTCCGGCATGAATGTGCCAAGCTCAGTTGACTCGTCGCTTAGCGCCAGCGTACCGCCGGTCTGGTCGCAAGCCACACAGACCGAGTACTCCTGGCGGACCTCGCCGTCGTCGTAAGCGAAGACGTGAGCGGGGTCGGTGTATACGCCGACGATGTAGCGTGGCTGCACGTCGAGCCCGGTCTCTTCCCGGACTTCCCGCACGATTGTCTCGGCCAGAGACTCGCCCAGGTCCATTGCTCCGCCAGGGAGGGCCCACAGGTCATTGTCGGCACGGCGTTGGAGGACGATACGGCCCTGGGTGTCGATGACGATCGCCGATGCCGCCGGGACGAGGGAGTTGGGGGCGGGCGCGTAGGGATCCTGGTAGTAGTCGATTCTGCCCAAAGTTACCGCTCCCCACTTGTCAGGTGGCCACGTCCCGTTGCGTTGTCGAGACGGGCATGGCCTTGGCCCAGATGGCATCAAAGTGCCCGGCGAACCGGGAGAACATGCCAGTTGCCGGGCCTCGGGCTAGTACGGCAGCCGCCATTGGTGGTCTGACCTTGTGCGATGCGCCGGCCCCGGTGTGAGATGGGCGCAGCCGCCTGTCGATCATGTGTTTGTGAGGACAACAGGATCGAAGGCGGCTGCTGCTGCCAGGATAGAGGCTGGGCATGTGGTGCGTGCGCGGGCTGAGCTGCTGGGGCGGCTGCGGTCGTGTTTTGCCCGGACGCAGACGTGGCAGCACGCGGGCAGGTATGTATCGGCGCTGGTCAGCCAGATGCCGAAGCGCAATGGGTGGACGATCGCTGAGCATGCTGGGGACCACACGCCCGACCGTACTCAGCGGCTGCTGAACCGGGCGGTCTGGGACACGTTGGCTGCGATGAGTCAGGTCCGCCGGTTCGTGTCCTCTGGCCTGGATGAGGCTGCGGGTCGCAAGCGGCGTGGCGGGTTGGTGATCGCGGCGTTGGACGAGACGGGTCAGGCCAAGGCGGGCACGGCCACGTGTGGGGTGAAGCGGCAGTACATGGGGTGCGCGGGCCGGGTCGCGAACGGGATCAACACGGTGCACCTGTCCTATGTGCGGGAGCGGACCGGGCACGCGTTGATCGGTGCGCGTCAGTGGATCCCGGTAGAACACCTCACCGATCCGGTGACCTCGGCCGGGATGGGACTGCCGCCGGGTCTGGAGTTTCGCACCAAGGGGCAGCTGGCGATCGACATCTGCGCTGAGGCGTACACCGACGGCTTGGTGTTCGACTTCGCCTGCGGGGACGAGGTGTACGGCAACTGCACCCAGTTGCGGGAGTTCTTCGAGCAGCACG
>WNGL01000311.1_pt1 | contig 56436 bp, 45 predicted proteins | sample 5400591 | NCBI WGS metagenome assembly WNGL01 (sample SAMN13153377, study PRJNA577476) | soil metagenome | isolation source: 80 cm soil or saprolite under Garry oak tree replicate 1 | place: USA:California | collected 2016-06-15 | reverse complement strand
GTAAAAATGCCATTCTCCAGCCGATTTGCCTATGTCCTTCTGCAGTTCTTCCCACCGCGTACACCGCAGCGCAGCGGACGCGGCGCCTCATCCGGCTTCGGACCTTCTGAAGCGGGGCGCTCTTTCATAATGCATTGAGTGTGGCAAGAAGCTGAAGCCGCAGTTCTTCCCAGGGGACGGTCACGGCTCGTCCAGCCTCCAAATCCTTCATGCGGCGGGCGACTTCTTTGTCCCACGCCTCTTCCACCGAATCACCTGCTTGATCATTTGCCGGATCAAGGCTGTCGAGGAGAGTGTTGGCCAGGGCGGCGCGTTCCTCAGCCGGAAGCGACAGAGCGCGTTTTAGAAGATCGGAAACTTCGGGGCTCAGGATTGCAATTCTACGCTCCTCGGCAACATTGCCCCATCGTTTAAGCTTTACTCAGAACAGGCACCTTCGCATACCCACTTCTCCCAAAAGCGGCGAGAAGTGGGGCACCCGGCGATGCTGGAGAGGAGCGGGCCGATTAGCTTGACGCACGGGCAGATAACACTCATCGGGATCGCCGAACTGGCGGGGGCGGCCGGTGTTGTGCTACCGATGGCGTTCAACATCGCCCGTGGCTCACCGTGTGGGCAGCGGCCGGGCTGGCGGTAATCATGTTGTCGGCGACCATCTTCCATATACGCCGCCACGAGCCGCCAATCATGACGGCCGTGCTATTCGTGCTGGCGGTATTTGTGACGGTCGGGCGAGCCGCTCATTTGCATGACGACTTCTCGGATAACGCAATATGGCCTTGAGTCGAAATCTTGCCCTCAGATGGATCCCATCCTTTCGCCGAAAATCGGGCGCAAGGGTGAGACACCCTGCGCGAGCCCGCCAAGGCCTGATCGGACAGCGCATTGACCATCATCTCGCCACTGATTGAACTACGGTGTGAGCCGTTCCGGGAATATTCTGTGCTAATGTCTGGCCAATGCACTAATGAAGTGCAGCGATTTTCGCCGCATGACCCGGCCTGTGCTAGGTTGGGCTAGGCGCGGCAGATCGCGGAGCCAACACCCCATGGCAAACAGTTTTCTTTCCTTATTCCTTCAAAAACTGTGTCCTCATCGATTCTCTTGGCCTCACAGCGCTCATGGACAGGACTATCAGGTCTGCGTCATTTGTGGGACGGCTTACGAGTACGACTGGGCAACGATGCGCCGTGTGCGCAGGCTGGCCGCGCCTTTACAGGAATTAGGGAAATGAGCAGGAACTGCCCCACTCAAGCCAAAAGAAGGCTTGAATGGGCCACCCGGCCTGCTTACCAGAACTTCCACTTAGGCTTCGTTTCAGAAGCGACAGCCCGCAAGATGTTAAATACCGGCGTCGGCCCAGCGTCGTGTCGGAATCCGATCACCTCTTGAGCCATCCGGACCGGGATTTCAAAAATGGAGTCGACTTCGCGGTCTTGATTTACCCGTGCGAGTTCTTCAGCACGAATACGGTCAAACGATTCCGGTGGTTTCCCTTCAATCGCCAAGTGATCTCGGGCCTTCTGTGCATCGTGCGCGATGCGCCAGCTCAGGGTTCCATCGCTGAACGCTGACGCAGAGACAAACATGACGTGCTCCTCTACATCGCAAAGGACAACTTCGCCCTTGAACTTGGACGAAGCATCGCGGAACGTGCGCGGTTCACAACGGGGAGACCACACGATCGTCCAATCTCCGACGCGCGCGCAACCCCAGTCACGTCTTCCAGGCCCCGCCTGTTCAACCGTCTTCTCCAGTCCAAGCGAGGAGAGAACAAATTCCTCCGTGAAGCCGCGAACTGCCAACCAGCTATTTGAGTAGCCCATCCGGCACGCCTCTGCTCTCGTGAGAGCTAATTCTTTTCGATCATCACTTTCTTATACGTGGTCAGGGCGATCAGGGGGAAGTACTGCCGGTACATGTGGTACATGAGGTAGAAGACGCGGGGGAAGCCGGTGCCGGTGTACCAGGGCTCGTCCCAGGAGCCGTCTTTTTTCTGGGTCTTTAGGAGATAGGCGATGCCTTTGGCTACGGAGTCGCTGCGGGTGTCGTTGGCGGCGAGGAGGCCCATGACGGCCCAGGCGGTTTGCGAGGGGGTGCTGGGGCCGATGCCTTTGGTGTTGGGATCGTCGTAGGAGCCGCAGGTTTCGCCCCATCCGCCGTCGGGATTTTGCACCATGCGGATCCACTCGGCGGCTTGCTGCACGTATGGCTCGTGGTGATCGGTGCCCATGGCTTCGAGGCCGCGCAGCACTTGCATGGTTCCGTAAATGTAATTGACGCCCCAGCGACCAAACCATGATCCATCGGGCTCCTGCTCATCGCGAATAAATTTCAGGGCTTTCTTTACGGCGGGATGATTCTTGGCGTAGCCGTAGGTGGCCAGCATTTCCAGAATGCGGCCGGTGATGTCCACGGTCGGGGGATCGAGCATGGCATTGTGATCGGCGAAGGGGATGTACTGGAAGACCATGCGGTCGTTGTCTTTGTCGAACGACGCCCAGCCGCCGTTTTTGCACTGCATGGACAGGACCCAGTCGATGGCGCGCTCGACGGACTCGAGTTGATAGCGTCCGTTGGGATGCTCGACCTGGGCGAGGCCGAGAGCGACCATGGCGGTGTCATCCACGTCGGGATAGAACTCGTTGTTGAATTCGAAATACCAGCCGCCGGGCTTGCCTTTTTTGTTTTTGACCGTCCAGTCGCCGGGTTTGCGGACTTGTTTTTGCAGAATCCAATCGGCGCTTTTCACCATGCGGGGATCGGTTGCGGGCAATCCGGCCTCGCCTAGGGCGAACATCGCGTAGGCCGTGTCCCAGACTGGCGGCTTGCAGGGCTGCATGCGGAAGGTGTCTTCTTCTTCGATTCCCAGCTTCTCGAATTCGTCGAGGGCACGAATCATCTGGGGATCGTCGAGGGAATAGCCTTGGCAACGCAGGGCGATGATGGCGTTGAGCATCGCGGGATAAATTGCGCCCAGGCCGTCTGACATTTCGAATCTTTCCAGCATCCATTTCTCGGCTTTTTTCAGCGCGAGCGAACGCAGGGGACGAATGTGAACGGCTTCAAACCAGTGCGTCAGGCGATCGAACACCAGGAAGAAATTGCGCCAAGAGATTAGCTTCTCGCTCCAGGCCAATCTCATGCGCGATTTGTCGCGCCCACCGACGAATAGCTCGTCAATTGCCAGTTCGTCGGAAATTTTCTTGAACGGCTTCTTAGCGTAGACGATCGAGAGCGGCACCAGGATTGCCCGCGACCACGATGAGATTTCGTAGATATTGAACCAGAACCAGTTGGGGAAAAGAACAATCTCCGGAGGAATTGCCGGGACCGCGTCGTAGTCGTATTGCCCCAGGAAGCAGAGATAAATCTTGGTGAAGGTGTTGACCTTGGTGACGCCGCCCAGATCCAGGATCTTCTTGCGCGCGCGATCGAGCACGGGATGATCGGGTTGGTATCCGGCCAGCTTTAGACTGAAATATGCCTTGACCGACGCGCTGATGTTCGAAGGCCCGCCGTTGTAGATCGGCCATCCTCCGTCTTCGTTCTGATGACGCAGGATGTAATTTGCGCACTTCTGGAATCGCTCCTGATTGCTTGTGCCAAGGAGCGTGTGCATCAGGATGTAGTCGGATTCGAGGGTGCTGTCGGCTTCGAGCTCGCCGCACCAGTAGCCGTCTTCGTGCTGTTGAGAGAGCAGCCAATTGCGGGCGCCGTCTATGGCTGCGGCCACGCGGCTGGCGAGGTCGTCAATTTTTCCGAAGCGAAGCTGTGGGGCTGAAGAGGCAGCAACTGTGGAGGAGGGATCGTCCATACTTTTTGTGACTTACACCCTGTTACGTGCCGTCCCTGCGGGACTCATTGTGTTGCCCTCTCGCTCACCCGGCATTTCCATGCCGGGCTTTCTCATGCCGCCGCTTCGCGGCTGAAGTATAGATACGTTCTTGCAGTTCGGGCGACTGCACAATTCTTAATCGGCAGACATGCCCGGTGTGGGCGCGGCTGCAATCGCCTCGACAATCTCCGGAGGCAGTCCAAAGCGCACGTTTTCCGGCATGACTTCGACTTCCTGGACATTGTTGAATCCCTTCGTGCCCAGGAACTCGACGACTTCTTCGACCAGACACTCAGGCGCCGAAGCTCCTGCAGTCAGTGCAATGGTCTTCACGCCTTCCAGCCACTCTGGCTGAATGTCCTCACAACTGTCGATTAGGTGTGAAGACGTACCCAGATTGCGGGCCACTTCCACCAGGCGGTTGGAGTTCGAACTATTCTCCGAGCCTACGACCAACAGCAGGTCGGCATCGGACGCCACGTGCTTCACCGCAGTCTGCCGGTTCTCCGTGGCATAACAGATATCCTGCGCATGCGGACCTTTGATGTTGGGGAACTTGCGGCGCAGGGCTTCAATAATGTCCTTGGTTTCGTCAAGGCTGAGAGTGGTCTGGGTCAGGTAAGCCACGCGGTTGGGATCGGGCACCGTCAGCGACTTGACCTGCTCCGGCGAGCCCACAACTTGGGTGACGATGGGCGCTTCGCCCAACGTGCCGATTACTTCGTCATGGTCGCGGTGGCCAATCAGGATCAGCGAATAGCCCTCTTTAGCGAACTTCACCGCCTCCACGTGGACCTTCGTGACCAGCGGGCACGTAGCATCAATCACCCGCAGGCGGCGTTCTTTGCTGGCGTCGCGAACTTCGGGAGAAACACCGTGGGCGCTATAGATGACGCGCTCACCTTCCGGCACCTCGTCAACCGAGTCGACAAAAATGGCGCCTTTGCCCTGGAGTTCTTCGACCACAAAACGGTTGTGGACGATCTCTTTGCGGACGTAGATGGGTGGGCCAAAGGCCTCGAGCGCAATACGGACAATATCGATCGCACGCACGACACCGGCGCAGAATCCGCGAGGCTTCAGTAAAAGCAGGTTTTTCTGGCTTTCAGACACGTATGGTTCCTTTGGTATTAAGGGTCTTAAGGATACACTTTCCTTACTCTCTGTTTGCAAAAAGGCTACCGGAAAGTATCTTCTGGGTCAACGTAAGTCCAAGAATTGCTGGGAATTAGCAGCGAGAGGGGAAAAAGCAGGGGTGAATGGGAAACTCCTGGAATTGCTTCCATGCCTGCTCGGCCTGGATTGTTGACGGTGACTGTCTGTGCAGGCTTTGGAAGTCAACCTAACGCACGACCGCCCTGTGTCTCCTGTTTGACAAACTCTCCCTCCCTCCCTTCAAATCTTCTTTCACCCTATCTTTGTCCAGCTCCCCTGGAGGTTCGATGTCGCGTGCTCTGAAGTCTCTGGCTTTTGTCGTTATTCTCGCTGCTTTCTGCTCCGCACAGGACCTTGCTTCATTCGAAAAACAGGTCACGGTCAAGACGCTGCCCAATGGGTTGACCGTGATCATCTGCCGCCGTCCCGATACGGCTCCCGTTTTTTCGTTCTTCACCAACGTGGACACCGGCTCGGTACAGGACCCGATGGGCAAGACCGGCCTGGCACACATGTTCGAGCACATGGCTTTCAAAGGCACAGACACGATTGGCACCAAGAATTACGCAGCCGAGAAGGTTGCCTTGAAAAAAGTGGAAGATGCGTACGCCGCATATCTTCACCAACGGGATAAGCAGGTCGGACGCGACGAGCAGAAACTGAAACAGCTTGAGAAGGCCTGGCAGGACGCGATCAAAGATGCACAGCAGTATGTCATCCCCAATGAGTTCAGCGAAATTGTCGAGCGCAACGGCGGCGAGGATGTTAACGCCTCAACTGCTGACGATGCCACGGAGTACCACTACTCGTTTCCGGTCAACCGGCTGGAGCTCTGGGCCTATCTGGAATCGGAGCGGTTCATCCATCCTGTGTTTCGCGAGTTCTATAAAGAACGCAATGTTGTTATCGAAGAGCGCCGCATGCGGACCGATAGCTCCCCGATTGGCCGCTTAGTCGAGCAATTTCTTTTCGAAGCGTTTGCGGCTCATCCTTACCATCGTCCAACCATTGGCTACATCTCTGACTTAAACACTTTCTCGGCTACTGACGCGCAACATTTTTTTGACATGTACTACATTCCCTCGAACATGGTGGTAGCGGTTGTGGGCGATGTCGATCCGGCGCAGGCCATGCCGGTCATAGAGAAATATTTCAGCCGGGTTCCGTCCCACCAAAAACCTGATGAGCGTGAGACCACAGAGCCGCCACAAAATTCTGAGCGCCGCGTGATTTTGTTCGAACATTCGCAGCCCGTGTATCTTGAGGGGTATCATCGGCCCGACTATCGCGATAAAGATGATGCGGTGTACGACACGCTGGCCGACTTGCTCTCGGAAGGACGTACCTCGCGGCTTTACCGCACGCTGGTCCGTGACAAACAAATCGCGTCGGTGGCGGAAGGCGGCACCGGTTTCCCCGGCGTCAAGTATCCGCACCTTTTTTATTTCTTTGCCGCGCCAATGCCCGGCCATAAACCCCAAGAAATCGGCGATGCAATTCATGCTGAGATCGATCGGCTTAAAACGGAAGACATCAGCGACGAAGAATTGAAGATGGTCAAGACCCGCGCTAAGGCGAACCTGATTCGCAGCCTGGATAGCAACGAAGGTTTGGCCAACAATCTTGCAGTCTTCCAGACGTTCTACGGCGACTGGCGGGAACTGTTTCGATCGGTGGACCGGATCAATGCTGTCACCAAGGCTGACATCCGGCGAGTCGCTAACCAGGTGTTTGTTCCGACCAATCGCACGGTGGGAGTGATTGAGAGTGCGCCGGCGAGCGGAGGTACGCAATGAAAAAACTCCTGTTTGCGGCCTTTATCTTCGTCGTGATCCGGGTCCTAACGCCAACGCTCTTCGGCCAAGCTGCTTGGAAGAAGATTCCTATTCCGCAGCTGCCAACGTTCCATCCACAAGAGCCCAAACGCATCGAACTGCCCAATGGCCTTGTAATCTTTCTTCAGGAAGACCACGAGCTACCTACGATTGATGGTATTGCGCGGATTCGTGGAGGCTCACGGTCCGAGCCGGCTGCCAAAATTGGCTTAGTCTCGCTGTACGGGGAAGTCTGGCGTACCGGCGGAACGAAAACTCAAACTGGGGACCAGTTCGATGATTACCTGGAAATTCGCGCAGCCAAAGTCGAGACCGGTGGCAATGCTGACTCAACCATTATTTCTCTCTCCTGCCTGAAGGAAGATTTTGATGATGTCTTCAAGGCCTTCATCGATTTGCTTCGCGAGCCGGAGTTCCGCGAAGAAAAACTTGACCTCGCAAAGCATGAGGCATTCGACGGCATTTCCCGCCGCAACGACGAAATTGGGGGAATCGCCGGCAGAGAATCAACGAAGCTGGCGTATGGCGCACAAAATCCCTATGCCCGTGTGCCCGAATACGCCACAGTCGGCGCGGTGACTCGTCAAGACCTGGTCGAGTGGCACCAAACCTACGTCCATCCCAATAACATCATTTTTGGTTTCGCCGGCGATTTCGACTCTGCCCAATTGGAAGCCAAACTACGCGAGGCGTTTGGCGGCTGGGAGAAGGGCCCAGCGGCGAAAGGGCCTGAGATTCAGTTCACACCGGCAAAGCCCGGATATTACCTAATCAAGAAAGAAGACGTGAACCAGAGTTCCATTCACATGGTGGAACTGGGCACCACTCGCGATAATCCGGACTATTACCCAATTGAAGTTTTCAACGAAGTCTTTGCAGGCGGCTTCTCCTCACGCCTGGTGCAGAGCATTCGCACGGCTCAAGGGTTGGCTTACGCGGTCGGCGGCGGTATCGGTACGCACTTCGATCATCCCGGCATGCTGCAACTGGGCATGGGCACAAAGAGCGGCACGACGGTTGAGTCCATTCAGGCGCTCTATGCTGAGATCGACAATCTGAGTAAGAAGCCAATCACTGACGCGGAGATCGCCCGGGCGAAAGACTCTATCCTTAATACGTTCGTCTTTAACTTTGATACCCCCGACAAAGTCCTTCGTGAACGCATGGCGTACGAGTATTACGGATATCCTGCAGACTTCCTGGAACGCTATCGCGCTGGCATTGAAAAGGTGACTGCCGCAGACGTGGCGCGGATCATCCCGAAATATCTGCACAAAGACCAGCTTGCGGTGCTGGTGGTCGGCAACACCTCCGAGTTCGATAAACCTCTTTCTTCTCTGGGCCCGGTGGCCGACATCGACATCACCATTCCACCACCGTCCGGCGAAAAGAGTAAGGCTGCACCGGCTTCCGAGAAGAAAACCTCCAATCCTGAAGGCAAGGCGCTTGCTGCCAAGGTTGCCAAGGCCTTGGGAGGCGAATCCAAGTTGCAAACTGTGAAATCATTGAAGTCTGATTTCACCCTAACTCAGCCGGACACTGGCACTACTCAGGTCGACACCACGATCGTGTTTCCCGATCACATGCAAGCTGATCTGCAAACGCCGCAAGGAACCATTTCAATCGTCGTAACCCCAGATTCGGGTTTCATGTCTGCGGGCGGGATGGGAACGCGTGATATGCCTGCGTCGCGCAAGAATGACAGCCTGGAGCAGATCCATCGCGATTTGATCTACGTAGCGCAGCACGTCGATGATCCCGCGTTTTCTTTCACGGCCTCGGGATTGGACAAGACGGGGAATACTGAACTGGCAATCGTGGATGTCTCTGGGCCAGGTACGACTATCCGCTGGTTCGTAGATCCGCAGACCGGAAAAGTCACGCGCGAAACTTACAAAGCTATGGGCCAGACTGGCCCCGTGGAGAGCGAGACCGCTTTCTCGGATTGGAAGACCGTAGAAGGCTTGAATCTTCCATTTCACCGGGACAACAAGCAGGAAGGAAAAGACTCGAGCACGGTGCAGTTCACGAGCATCCACATCAACCCCGCGGTGGACCCGAAGATCTTCGAGAGACCGGCGGCCGCTCCGGCGCAATGAGATTTTAAGAACCAGAGAGGACAAAGAGGCGCAGAAATATCGTTTCTCTCTGTGCTCCTCTGTGTCCTCTGTGGTTAGTGTTTTTCGGGAACTTCCCCGCTCACCAGCGCGTATCTTTATCGTCTAGATCAGCGGAGGTGACGTGTGCGCCGTCTTTCCCTCATTGCTCTCCTCGCTCTGTTTTCCCTCGCAGCCCGCGCCGACGAATGGAGTCACAACTACCCCGTCACCGGCAAACCCGAAGTTGTGGTTGACGCAAACGATGGCGAGGTCGAAGTCTCCGTCGCCTCCAGCCAGCAGGTGGAAGTGCGTGTCATTACCCACGGCTGGAAAATCAACGAAGACCTCCAGGTCACGGGAAACCAGTCCGGCAATCGGGTGGAGGTCAAGCTGCATAAGGGCTCGCGCGTCTGCTTTGGATTCTGTTTCCAGAGCATTAAAGTGGAAGTACGCGTGCCGCGCGACTCTGACTTAAACATCCACACCGGCGACGGCAATGTTCGCATTGACAGTGTGCGGGGCAACCTTCAACTCGAGACCAACGATGGCGACGTCCGCGTCCACGACATTGAAGGATCACTCCACGCAGAAACGCACGATGGCAATGTCGATGTGAATGGCCGCTTTGATCTGCTGAATCTTCACACCGGCGATGGCAATATCGACGCGGAGGTCAGCGCATCTTCCGCGCCGCAACCCATGTGGATGCTTCGAACCGGAGATGGCAATGTCCGCATGAGACTTCCTGACAAGCTAGGCGTAGATCTCGACGCTCACACCGGCGACGGACACGTGCGTGTCGATTTCCCGGTCACGACCTCCACTGCCGGCCAGGAGAACGCTGTCCGCGGCAAGATCAACGGCGGGGGCATTTCCATCGAATTGCGTACCGGTGACGGCGACATCCACGTAGAAAAGATGTGAACACAGAGTCCCCGCCAGGATCGGTTCCAGGTTCGGTGGGCCCCAAAACCGAGTCCGTAGTGAACACGGTAGACCCCCTCACTGTTGTAGCGCCGCTCACGCCCAAAACCCATTTATGTTATTCTAGTGTGGCGAACAAAAGGCGAATCTATATGTCTTCCCTGCCCTTGCTTCCCGGTTCTGGGCCCCGCCTCGTTGGTATTGCCCGGCTTGCCTCGCACGGTGAAAGCGTTCGTCAAGGTCATGACGTCGAATACTTCACCCTGCCGGTACGCTCGTTGCTGAATCGCTGCACGGGCACGCGAATGCCGTTCACGTGGACGATCAATCCTTACCGCGGATGCGAATTTGCCTGCAAATATTGCTATGCCCGCTACACGCATGAATTCATGGAAATGCGCGACGGCATCGAGTTTGAGCAGAAGATCTATGCCAAGGAGCATGCCGCCGAACTTCTGCGGCAAGAGCTGCGAAGAGTCAAGCGGGGAGAGGACATCGCCATCGGCACGGCCACCGATCCGTATCAACCGATCGAGCGCAAACTGGAAATCACACGAGCTATCTTGCAGGAATTTGCCCGTCACTCCGGACTTGAGGTTGGAATTGTAACCAAATCGGCGATGGTGGTCCGCGATATTGACCTGCTACGGGAGATTTCGCAGAACAATTGGATATCGGTTAGCCTCACAGTAACCACTACGGACGCTGAACTTGCCCGGGTGCTAGAGCCGAGGGCGCCGCGTCCTGACCTGCGTATCCAGGCTTTGAGACAATTGCGTGATGCAGGCATTCGTGCGGGAATAATCTGCGCGCCGGTGCTGCCGGGAATTACCGACTCGCCGCGGCAGTTGGAGGCGGTTGTCCGAGCGGCTGCGGAGGCGAAGGCGTGCCACATCTATGCCAATCCGCTTTTTCTGAAGCCGTGCTCGGCGGCGGTGTTTATGCCATTCCTGAAGGAAAACTTTCCCCAGCTGGTGGCTGATTACGAAATGAGGTTCAAGGACCGTGGGTTCCTTCCGGCGGCTTACCGGAAACGGATTTCAGAGTTGTTCGCTCGGCTGCGCGTAAAGCACGGAATTCGGAAAGAATCCCGCTGGAGCTGGGACAACCAACTGGTGGAAAAGGAGCAGCAGATGAGCCTGTTTTGAAAAGGCTCTTTTTTCTGCCACGTCGTTGCTTTTCTATTGCCCTTTCAATTTCAGCTTCGACTTGTTCTCTTCCAGAAACTCACGCAGCTTGTCGGCAGAATCCAGCAGCCGAATCCACTGCTCGTAATAAAGGGTGACCGGGAAACGGCCCAGCCCGTACACGCTGACGCCGCCCTTCTCTCCCACGCGAAATTCCATGCTCCCAGTACGCTTGGCCCCCTGCTGTTTCTCCAGGTCGGCAAGGCGCGCTTTCAGTTCCTCGTAAGTCGGTTCTGCCATGAGTACTCCTCGTGATCTAAGACTTCATATCTTAAATCTGAAATGTGAAAATTAGAACGCCATAGTCGGTTCTCTTCCTATGGGGATCTCTCTGCACTCTGTGGTTCATGATTTTGAGTTTCAAGAATAGCTCCGGGAGTGTTATTTTTCTTGCATGAACCCCTACGCCTCCCAACTCGGCAATCAGGATCCAATCCGCGTTATTTCAGCCACAGCTTCGCGCTTGAAGGAAATAGCAAAGTCGCTTGGGGACTCTCGTATGAGCAAGTCCCCTGCTCCCGGCAAATGGAGCCCACGCGAGATTCTCGTTCATTTGGCGGATTGCGAACTTGCCTTTGGATTTCGCTATCGCCAGGCGCTTGCAGAAGAGAACCATGTAGTACAGCCTTTCGATCAGGACAAATGGGCGAAACCGTACTCTGCCTATAATGCCGAGCAGGCGCTCGATACTTTCACCACGTTGCGCACTTGGAACCTCACCTTGATTGGCTCGCTCACACCCGAGCAGATGTTAAAACCGGTGCGGCATCCCGAGCGCGGCGAGATGATTTTCCGCGAGCTTGTCGAAACCGCCGCTGGCCACGACATCAATCATCTCCGCCAGCTAGAGGCGATCGCAGCACAACCGGTTGCCTAAAGTGGCGTGCGGTTCGCAGTTAGAGAATGGTCTTGCTAATAGCTAAGAGCTAAAAGCTAATCGCTTCTTCTTCTAATATCCGCTACAAAACTGAAAATGCATTGGATCGCGCGATCTTCCTTCCCAGTCGCCTCCCCCAGTGAAATCCGGCTTTGCGAAAAATGTCGACGATGGCCGAGTCCATATCTCCTGCGGTCCCCTGAGCGTTCGTCTCCGGGTTCAAATCCATTGCGATTCCCCAGGAATGCGTTGACAGCTTGGTGCCGGTGCGTTGCGGGCGAAACGAAAAGCATCCGCCGAAACTGGTGATTTGTTTCTCCGAGCCTGTGCTCTGAACACGTCCGAATACATCTGCGAAAATGCTGCCCAGGCGCTTGTGACAAGTGACTTGGCTGACGCTCCGCGACCGGTCCCAGGAGAGCGTCATGGGAAACGGAAGCATGATGCGCTGCAGGAAATCCGTTTGCCATTGCGGAGCGAGCGTGTGGTCGGGATGAAGGCACGCAAAGATGTCTCCGAAAGTGGCGCGGATCTGGTCAAGGCCATGCGGAGAAACGATGGAGACACTTTGGCCTTCCCCCAGGATTTGGGACATGTGCAACTCCTTTTCTTGAAATTAAGGATTCAGCAGAAAATCAACGCGCGGTCCAACCGCCATCAATCAGGATGGTGTGCCCGGTAATCAGCGACGCTGCATCGGACGCGAGAAACACTACAGCTCCAGCCACCTCCATCGGCTCTCCAATCCGATGCAAGGCGGCGATTCGCTCGACGGTGTCGGCGCGGTTTTCCGGCACGGAAAGATATCCCTCGGTTCCAGGGGTATGAATAAAGGTTGGCGCAACCGCATTCACTGTGATGTTGTACTTTCCCCATTCGACGGCCAGGCACTTCGTCAGGTGCGCGATGCCGGCTTTAGTCATGCAATAAACGCTCTCGGTGGGAAGCGCGGCAAAGCCTGCCTGCGAACTCATATTGATGATGCGTCCGTATTTCTGCCGGATCATTACTCGCCCGGCGGCTTGGCTCGCGAAAAACGTGCCTTTCAGGTTCACGGCCAGCGTAGCGTCGAAGTCTTTTTCCGTAACCTTTTCGGCGAAGTTTTCCGGCGCGATCCCGGCGTTGTTGACCATGATGTCGAGACGCCCGAAGTGCTCAACTACTTTCTCGACTGCCGTGGAAATCTGATCGAGCCTGGACACGTCCATCTGCAATGGCAGCGCTTTGCGTCCCATGGCCTCGATTTCCTGGACCAGCTCGTCATCGGTCTCCATGCGGCGGAGTCCTAGGCCGACATCAGCCCCCGCATGCGCCAGCGCCAGCGAAATCGCCCGACCTAAACCACGTGCCGCGCCGGTTACCAGAGCAGTCTTTCCCTGCAGATCAAATCGCGGAAAGTCGTTCATGCTGCGAGATTATATAATCGGCGGTTGCCCACGCCCGCACTCTGAGGAGAACTTTGGCTTACAACGACCTTCGCGAATGGATTGCCGGACTCGAACATGCCGGCGAACTGAAACGCATCAAGACCGAAGTTGATCCGATTCTTGAAATTGCGGAGATCACCGATCGCGTTTCTAAGAGCCGCGACAAGAACGGCAACACCGGCGGCCCCGCATTGCTATTCGAAAATCCCAAGGGCGCGGACATTCCTGTCCTGATCAATCAATTCGGATCCGAGCGCCGTATGCGAATGGCGCTCGAGGTGGATGCGTTGGATCAAGTTGCTGACCGTATTCGCCAGTTCATGGACGTCAAGTCTCCGCAGGGCTTTCTTGACAAAGTCAAGATGCTGCCCATGCTTGCGGAGATGGGGAAGTTCTTTCCAAAGACGGTTTCCACCGGTCCGTGCAAGGAGAACATTCACAAAGATCGAGTCTCGCTCAACCAACTCCCGGTGCTGAAGTGCTGGCCGCAGGATGCCGGCCGATTCATTACGCTTCCCTGTGTCATTACTCGCGATCCGAAAACTGGCAAACGAAATGTTGGCATGTATCGTATGCAGGTGTTCGACGAGCGAACCGCCGGGATGCACTGGCAGCGGCAGAAAGTTGGGGCCGAGCATTACCGGGAAATGTTGCGCGCTGCTGCTCGGGCGGGGACGCCCGTGCCTCCATCGGCCTCGGCGAGCCTCGCGGTTGACATGATGGCGAGATCTTCGGGCGGCTCGGTGCTCCCCGAAGGCGGTTTGCCCAAAGGCAAGATGGAAGTCGCGGTTGCGCTCGGTACCGATCCTACTATCACGTTCTCCGCCATTGTGCCTGCGCCACCTGATGTTGAGGAATATCTGATCGCCGGGTTCTTACGACAGAAACCGGTCGAGCTGGTGAAGTGCGAAACCGTGGATCTGGAAGTTCCCGCGTCCTCAGAAATTGTTCTCGAAGGCTATGTCAACCTCGACGAACTACGAACCGAAGGTCCTTTCGGTGATCACACCGGTTTCTACTCGCTTGCCGACCTGTACCCGGTTTTTCATGTGACCTGTGCGACTTACCGCAACAATCCGATTTACGCCACAACCATTGTTGGAAAGCCACCGCAAGAAGACGCGCACATGGGCAAGGCAGTTGAGCGCATCTTCCTGCCGCTGATGAAGCTGACGATTCCCGAACTTGCGGACATTAACCTTCCGGTCGAAGGCATATTTCACAATCTGATGATCGTTTCAATCCGCAAGTCCTATCCAGGCCAGGCGCGCAAGGTGATGAATGCCATCTGGTCACTGGGCCAGGCGATGTTTACGAAATGCATCATCGTAGTCGACGAAGACGTGAACGTGCAGGATATCCGCGAAGTCACACTGAAAGTTCTGAACCACATTGATCCCGAGCGCGACATCCAGTTCACACTCGGACCGATGGATTCCCTGGATCACGCATCCCGACTTCCGAACTACGGCTCTAAGATGGGTGTCGACGCCACTCGCAAGTGGTCCAGCGAAGGGTTTACGCGACCCTGGCCGGATGAAATCTTAATGGACGCAAGCACCAAAGCGTTGGTGGACAGCAAATGGAAGGCGCTGGCGAAGGAACTGGGCATCGAGTGAGTATGAGTATGCTTATAGTTATAGTATAGCATCTTCATTATGCTAATTGTGACATAGTCAGACTGGAATGACGACGTTGCATCCGAAAGTGTCTTCCAGGAGGCTTGACAAAGATTTCCACAAACGGCCTACCCGGCTCGGGACTCCCGTCTCTTGATGACTAGAATTTGACATTCTCTCCCTCTCTCGATTGCCCTGCTTGGTTGCATTCCTGATATGTTTGAGTCTGTGGTGGGGACGGACGAGGGCGTCCGCCCTACGCGAGCTGATGAAACGACGCTGCGTAATCACTGGAATGGGAGTCGTCAGTCCGAACGGGACTGGCAAGGCCGCCTTCAGCCAAGCCGTCCTCGAGGGCCGCAGCGGAGTACGGCGAATCTCGCGCTTTGATGCCTCGGCCATCGAGGTACAGATTGCCGGCGAGGTCGCAGAATTCAATGAACTAGCGTGGGTCGAAAAAAAAGAACGTAAGCATGTTTCTCGGGTGTTGCCCCTAGCGTTGTGCGCTGCGACTGAGGCGCTAGAGAGCGCAGGTTTCCAAACCGCTTCTCTGCCACTTGAGGATCGCCGCCGCTTTGGCGTGATCATCGGGACGGGGGGCGGCTCGCAGGAGTTCACCGAAGAGCAGTACCGCCTCTATTTTCACGGACAGGTCAGCAAGATGAGTTTGTTCTGTATTCCTACCGGAGTGATGGGAAGCATCTCCAGCGAACTGAACGTGCGCTTCGGGCTCAAGGGATGTAGCCACGTGATTACTACAGGCTGTACGTCTTCTACAGATGCGATCGCATACTCCGTGCGGCAGATCGAGTCGGGACGCCTGGATGCCGTGCTAACCGGCGGCGCCGATGCACCCATTTCCCTGGGAACGGTGCGAGGCTTCATCCTGATGAAGATCCTTACCGCGAAGTGGAACCAGACTCCGGAGAAAGGCTCGCGACCATTCTCGGCCGACCGCGACGGATTTGTTCTGGCCGAAGGCGCGTGGATGTTCGTGCTCGAAGACTATGAACATGCCAAGGCACGTGGAGCGAAGATTTTAGCGGAGGTCTGCGGATACGGGTCCACGTGTGAGGCGTTTCATCGAGTGCGGCTTATGGAATGCGGCGAAGAACCGGCGCGGGCCATCGGGCTGGCGATCGAGCAAGCCGGCATTGGGCCGGAGAACGTGGACTACGTGAATCTGCACGGGACGTCAACACAACTAAACGACCGAATCGAGACGCGGGCGCTGAAGTTGGCGCTGGGCGAGGAGCGGGCGCGGCAGCTGCCGATGTCAGCGTTAAAATCGCAGATTGGACATCCCCAGGGCGCATGCGGGGCGGCTGGGATCGCGGCGACCATTGTAGCCATGACCCACGGTCAGATTCCGCCGACGATCAACCTGGAAAACCCGGATCGGGAATGCGACTTGGACTACGTCCCGAAAGCAGGCAGAAAGAAGACCGTCGAGCACGCGGTGTGCAATTGCATCGCATTCGGATCGAAGAACTCGGCTCTGGTGCTGAGGGCAGGGGCCAGCCTTTGAGTTCTCTTGAAGAAACGTGGCTTGCTGGGTCTTGTATTCCTGTGACGCACGCAACAGATGCGCCAGCAAAACCCACTACGAACAGCAGCTTCCTGTCGTAGAATATACAGTTAGAGATATTGATATTAAGGATAGGACTCTGGTCGGCGGTATTTCTGGGTGCGCTTTCCGGCTGTAAATCCCTTGCAAGCGAATTTCAGGCGGGCGTTCTCCATTTGGGGACAACTCCGTCATCTGCGTGCCAGACCGACACAAACTGTCCCGAGGATGACAAAATGTGGCACAACAGGACGTTTGGGGTTAAACGCGGAAAGCGTTGATCGACGTAAGTTGTTGCAAACGCTAGGGCTGTTTTGCGGAAAACCGCTGACTTTGGTAATTAACGACGATGGCGAGTCAAATGCGAAGATAACTGGCATCGGGTCGCTGAGACCGAGATTTGAAACGGATTCGAAAAACTGAACAATAAGAGGATAAAAAACGAAATGCGCAAACAGAAGGGTTTTTCACTGATTGAGTTGCTGATCGTGGTCGCGATCATTTTGATCATCGCGGCAATCGCGATCCCGAACCTGCTGCGCGCCAGGATTAGCGCCAATGAATCTTCGGCCGTCGGCTCCGTTCGCAACATTGTCACTGGAGAGATTTCTTATAACACAACTTTTTCAGCCACAGGGTATCCAGCGCTGCTGGCGAACCTGGGTGAGGGCGCAGGCGTCACTGTCTGCCCGGCGGCTGGTCCTCAGATTGCGGCTGCTTGCCTGATTGATGCTGTGTTAGCTGCTGGCACTAAGAGCGGATACGGCTTCGGCGCGGTTGGAGCCTGCCCGGTTGGTGTGGTGCCCATTAACACCTGCTTCAGCATCGTTGCCATTCCGAACACCTATAACTCAACCGGCACCAAGGATTTCGGGGCCTTTGAAGATGGCGTGCTGCGCGCGAACCTGCCTGCAGTTGCCAACACTGGTGGTCAGGCAGCAGCGGCAGCGGCGGCTGGCGCCGACGCTACCCCTTTACACCCTACGCTCGGTGCAGCCCCGTTCGCGCCGATCCAATAAGTTAAGTTAGGCAATTACCTGGGGGAGGGTAAGAGCCGGGAGCGCCGGATGGCAACATCCGGCGCTCCTTACTTTTTGAGGAAGAAAGCAAAGTTATCTAATCGCAAAGTAGATCACTTCCGTAATCTTCAGCATCCCGCACGACATCCACCCCTTTCTCGCAATTGAATATAATTTCTTGAGAAACCATTCATCCCCATGGCAGCAATTGAAATTCTTGGTTTGGAGAAAACTTACAGCGTCGGCTTCTGGCGCAAGCGGCCAAAATGCGCGTTACGACCCCTGCGCCTCACGGTAGAAGATGGGGAAATATTCGGCTTTCTGGGGCCAAATGGCGCGGGCAAGACTACGACGCTGAAGATGCTCATGGGTCTCGTATTCCCCACGAGTGGTACGGCGCGGATCCTGGGGATGGCCCTCGATGATCCAAAAATGAAAGCGCAGATCGGATTTCTTCCCGAGCAGCCTTATTTCTACGACTATCTGACCGCGCGTGAACTGCTGAAATATTACGGGCTGCTTTCTGGGGTGAATGCGAAGCAGCTCGCGCATAGAGTCGACAATGTGCTGGCTCGCGTCGGGTTGAAAGATGCTTCCGATGTGCAATTGCGGAAGTTTTCCAAGGGCATGCTGCAGCGCGTCGGCATTGCGCAAGCAATTCTGCACGATCCCAAGGTCATCTTCCTGGACGAACCGATGTCGGGACTCGACCCCATGGGACGACGCGAAGTGCGCAACCTGATCGAGGAATTGAAGAGCGAAGGAAAAACGGTGTTCTTCTCCACCCATATTTTGTCGGACGCCGAGGCTTTATGCGACCGGGTCGCGATCATTCACTTGGGAGAGTTGCGACGGGTGGGCGCCGTGGCGGAGCTTACATCGAGTGTTCACGGTCAGGTGGAAATCGTTTGGCAGGGTACATCTGTTCCGGCAGGTTTGAAAGTGGCGGGCGCCGAGTACCACGTGGCTGGCGACACCATGCGTGTTGTGGTTCCGGAAGAAAGCCAGGAAGGGGTCTTGGAGGTGCTTCGCAGGGAACGGTTGCGACTCATTTCGGTCACTCCGGTGAGAGTGTCGCTTGAAGATTATTTTGTGACGCAACTCACTCCAGCCGCTCAAGAGGCGGTCACGTCATGAATTCACGCATCTTGCACATTGCGACCAACACATTCCGCGAGGCGGTCCGCGATCGTGTGCTTTACAACCTGGTCGCATTTGCGCTGCTGCTGTCGGGCGCGGCGGTACTGGTCGGCCAGATTTCGATTAATATCGAGCGGTTGGTAGTGATCAACCTCGGACTGACGGCGGTCTCACTCTTTGGGATCGTGATTGCGATCTTTATCGGGATCGGACTGGTATCGAAGGAAATCGACAAGCGGACCCTCTACACGGTCCTCTCCCGTCCGGTGAGGCGGTGGGAGTTCATCGCCGGAAAATTCTTCGGCCTGGCAGGAACGCTGGTGGTGAACACGAGTCTTATGGCTATCGGAGTATTTGCGGCGCTGGCTTACGTGTCGCAGCACTTTCAGAACTCCGATGCGTCGGTGCTGGTCGCGCTTTATTTCATTGTTCTGCAGTTCGTGGTCATCACCGCTCTGGCGCTATTCTTTTCGTCTTTCTCTTCCCCCCTACTCTCAGCGGTTTTCACGTTTTCGTTGGTTGTGATTGGGAGCTTCGCCGAAGACTTACGCGGTTTTGCGAAAATGACCCACGGCATCACGCGCTTGCTAGCGACGGGAGCAGCTTATTTGGTCCCGAATTTTTCCGCACTGAACGTCATCAGCCAAGTAGCCCACGGGGAGGCAGTAGCGTCCCAGTTGGTCGCTTACAACACGGCTTATGCGGTGGTTTATGCAACCGCAGTACTCTCGGGCGCGGTACTGATTTTTGAGCATCGGAACCTGAAATGATTCGCTCACGACAGGTCACAGCTGCTGCCACTGGGCTCTTGCTCCTGTGTATGGCAGGATCGGCAGTGCTTCTCCGTCAAGTGGATCAGGTGCGCACCGCGGCAACTCTCCAGGACGTTCTCTATGTTTCATCACCCAAACTCTTGAAGAGGCTAAGCCTGGGATATGAGGGCCTCTTGGCCGATGTCTACTGGACCCGGGCGGTGCAGTACTTCGGCGAAAAGCATCACGCGGGGGGCGGACGATACGAACTGCTCTGGCCGTTGCTGAACATCACCACACAACTTGATCCGCACTTAATTCCGGCATATGCATTTGGGCAAACATTCCTTTCCGCCCGGCCTCCAAACGGCGCCGGCATCCCTGAGAAAGCGATCGAGCTAGTCGAATACGGCATTCGCAACAATCCCCATGACTGGCATCTTTATTACGAACTCGGTTTCATTTATTACGACCTGAAAGATTATGGCAGTGCTGCCGACGCTTTCCTGCGAGGATCGCGTGTACCCAATGCGCACCCATTTTTGAAAATACTGGCGGCACAGATGGCCGAGCATGGCGGCGACCTGGAAACCGCCCAAATGATGTGGACTGCGACCTACCAGACCACGCATGACGAGCAGATCCGCGCCAATGCCGCGGCCCATTTGCTAGCAGTGCAGGCAGACCAGGATGTGACGGAACTGGAGCGTCTGGTCGAGAACTATCTCCAGAAAACGGGACGCCTGCCCGCCAGCTTTGCCGAAATGGCGGAGACCGGATACTTGCGAGGAGTGCCGGCGGATCCGTTGGGTAATCCTTACAAACTGACTGCGGACGGCCACGTTTTCCTACGCGATCCTGATGACTTGCCCTTTGTCGAAAAGGGACTGCCTCCGGGATATGTGCCTCCGGCGGCGCCGAAGATCCGCCCCGCAGATTAAGGAGGGCCCCCCTTTTTCTCGGTCTTGCCAAATGTATTCTCGAATTAGCGTCCAGAAATCCTTTCGTCGCTGGTGGACCCGTGAGCGCTCCGCCGGCCTACTCGCTGCTCCTCGAAAGCTTGCTGGAGTGGTATGCGAATTCCTCCGCGAGTCCCTGCCAGAGCACAAGCGTCGGCGCTATGGAGACATGGACTACGATTGGGCGTTACGCGTGGACACGACCAGCGCCACAGTGGGATGGCGCACCCGATTGCTGGGTCTCTTACATTCGCCTTATCAGCCAATTGATCCCGCATTGTTCCACGAGTTGCTGGCCGCGCTCGAAGTTGATTTTCGCCAGTGCACGTTCATCGATGTCGGGTCCGGCAAAGGACGAGCGCTGCTGCTGGCGATGGAGTACCCATTCCGCAAAATCTTGGGCGTCGAGCTTCTGCCGGAACTGAATCAGATTGCCCAGGAGAATATTTGCAAATTGTCGGGGCCGGGTCGCGGACACGAAGTGGTCGAGGCCATCTGCGCGGATGCCACAGAGTTCAGTTTTCCCCCGGACCCTTTGGTCGTTTTGTTATTTAACCCATTGCCGGAAACTGGTCTGAGGAAGCTGATGAGGAATCTGGAACGCTCGCTACGGGAAAATCCACGGTCGGTGCATGTGATCTATGCAAACCCCGTATTCGAGGAAATTGTTGGGAATACTCCTCTGCTCACCAAGGTCGCCGAGACTCATCAATTCGCAATCTTTCGCACTGCGTTGACAGAGAAAAGCTGAGAGTTAGAAGCTTTCCGATTCGTAAACCACGCGTCCGCCAACCATCGTCAGCAACACTTTGGTTTCGCCGATCTTCAGGGGATCAACTTTGAAGACATCTTGAGAAACTACGATCAGGTCAGCCAGCTTTCCGGGCTCGAGTGAACCTTCGGTTTTCTCGCGGTGTCCTGCGAACGCGGCATTCAAGGTGTAACCCCGGATTGCGTCGGCCAGACCAATACGTTCCGAAGGAATCCATCCGCCCTTGGGTTCGGCTTCGGTCGTTTGCCGGGTGACGGCATTCTGAAGTCCCTGCCACGGACTCAGCGTCACCACCGGCCAGTCACTTCCAAAGGCCAACACGCCCCCCGCCGCCTGAACGCTATGCCACGGCCAGCCCCGAGTCGCGCGCTCCGCTCCGACGTTATGCGCCCACACGTTTAGCGTGTCATCATCAGGATACGCATGTAGAGGCTGCATGCTGGCAATGACGCCCAGCCGGCCGAAGCGGGGAATGTCGACATCCGACGGATCCTCGATGTGTTCGATCCGGTGCCGTGCGTCTTTGGTGCCGTTCTTCTTTGCAGCAGTTTCATACGCGTCCAGCGCCACGCGGATGGCGCGATCGCCGATGGCATGAGTGAAGACCTGAATTCCGCGGCGGTCGAGTTCGCCGACAAATTGCTTGTACTTTTCCGGGTCCCACAGCAGATGACCGGAGAGTGTGGGATCGTCTGAGTAAGGAGCGAGCATGGCAGCGGTGTGGGTCTCAATGACGCCATCAAGAAAAAACTTGACCCCGCCGGCAGACAGCCAGTCGTCGTTATATCGCTCGCGAGCGTGCTCGATATCTTCCATTTGACGGGCGGTCATGTCCGGCGGATCAAGTCTGTATGCGAGGTAGAAACGCACGCTGAGCTCGCCGGCGCGACGCAATTCTTGCAACAGTTCCGCGTCGGCCACGTCCCCTTCTCCGACATTCACGCCGCCCATGACGTGAACTCGGGTAACTCCGAGTTGGTTCGCAAGACTCAATCCTGCACGCAGGGCCTGGAGTTTCGCATCGCGGCTGGGGACCGGAATGGCGCGGCGGACAATCGCATCGGCTGCGTCTTCTTTAATCGCTCCGGTTGCTTCGCCGGTCGCTGGATCGCGTACAATTGCGCCCCCCGGCGGATCGGACGTTTCGTTGGTTATATGCGCCGCTGCAAGCGCCCGGCTGTTCGCCCACCAGGTGTGCCCGTCAAAACCTTCGAGGTAAACCGGCCGATCAGGAATGATTGCGTCAAGATATTTTTTGTCGGGAAGCCCACTCGGCGCGAACACCGGATAAGTCCAGCCCCGTCCCAACACCCAGGTGTCGTTTGGATGCGCAGAGGCATAGGTCTTCACACGCTTCTGGATTTCTCCGAGAGTCTTTGCATCATCCAGGCTGATTTGCTGCAAAGAAAATGAACCGTCGAGGAAATGAACATGGCAATCGGTAAAGCCGGGAAGCACCAGCTTGCTCTTGCCGTCAATGACCTGAGTAGAAGTGCCACGGTAGCGGGTTATGTCGCGATCGGTCCCGACCGCCAGGATATGTCCGTCCTTAATCGCCAGCGCTTGCGCCCACGCATGCCTCGAATCGACGGTGTAGATTCGCGCGTGGAGTAATACGATATCAGCAGGCTTGAGTGGGACCTGAGCCAACGCGCAGCCACCGAGGAGGATGACCAGAGCCCAGCGTAATACCGGGCAAGGATATTCGGATCTCGTCAAAGGGATCTCATTTCTCGGAAGTACCACATTGTTTTTAAAAAGTAGGCGGCGTGTTCACCCACAGGACCCAGGTCTCGGAGCGTCCTGGATTATTCCAGGTGTGGGGCACTGCGCTCTCGAAATAAAAACTGTCGCCGGACTTGAGGCGGTATTCTTCTCCCCGGAGAAAAATCTGCAGCTCGCCCTTGAGCACAAAAAGAAACTCTTCACCGACGTGAGTGTAGGATTCGCCACTGCCCGCGTTTGGAGTAATGCGGAAAAGATGCGGCTCCATGACCGTATTTCCCCAGGCCAACAACTCCATGCGGACTCCCGGGCCAGCTTCCAGGACTTTGCGTGCATCCGGCCGCACCAGATGTTTGTTGGGTTCCGCGGTGTCGTAAAAATCGAGAATGTTGGTTTTGTAATAGCGCGCCAGTTTGCGCAGAGTGCCGACCGACGCGCTCATCTGAGACCGCTCGAGAGCGCTGAGGAATCCCACAGAGATGCCGGCGGCCTTCGCGACAGTAGCGAGCGATGTGCCCTTCTTCAGGCGCAGCTGACGCAGCCTTCCACCGATTGCCCCTGCCGCTCCATCGCGCGGCGCATGAACCAGCCCTTCCCGTTTCAGGGTCTGCACAATCGCAGGAGCGTTCATGCCCCGCACTTTCCGCAGAAAACTGGCTCGTTTCAGGAGGCGGATATCTTCGCGCGAATAGAGCCGGTACTTGCTCGCAGTCCGCCGCGGTCGGGTCAGGCCCAGACTCTCCCACATGCGAATGACGGTGGGAGAGATGCCGACCTGGCGGGCGACATCTCCGATTTTCAGATAATCGTTGTTGTTATCGCTTGAGGACATGACCGCCATAACGCCGTGCACCCCTGCAAGTTTTTGCTTGACAGGCTTCTTAGCCGCCGACTAACCTTACCGGATTATAGCAAGGTTTGTTTTGAGCGCAACTTCTGTCTGAAACGAATACTCTGGCTCTGAACTTTTGGAGGCGTTGCATGTCTTCCCCCACATTGCGTCGCTCAGTTCTTTCCTGCATTCTCATCGCGACAGTTCTCTTACTTTTGTTGCCAGCTTTCGGTCAGAGCACCGGCGGCCGCATCATCGGCCGAGTCTCGGACTCGACTGGCGCTGTAATTACTGGCGCGAATGTCAGCCTTGTCAATGAAGCCACCGGAGTCAGTCGCCAAACCAAGACCGACCAAAGCGGAGATTATACCTTCGTAGAAGTCGCCCCAGGAAACTACCGTGTGGAGTACGTGCTGCAAGGGTTCAAGAAGGACATTCGCACGAATGTCACGTTGGACGTGAACCAGGTGGTCACCCTGAACGCGACCATGCAACCCGGAGCCACTCAAGAAACGGTGGAGGTTACGTCAGAGGCGCCGCTGGTTGACACCACCAGTACGCAGTTGGGCGCGGTTGTTGACGACCGGAGCGTGAGCCAACTGCCGCTGAACGCGCGCGACACATACCAGTTCTTGCAGTTGCAACCTGGAGTGACGTCCACGGTGGGAACAGGGAACCAGATCGTTTACGGTAGCGACAAGGCAGGCTCGGTATCCGTCAATGGCGGACGTGGACGTGCAAACAATTTCAGCGTGAACGGCGGCGACGCCAATGATCAATTCGTAAATCTTCCCACCGTGCAACCTAGCCCAGACAGCATCCAGGAATTTCGCGTTCTGACGAACACCTTCGACGCCGAGTACGGTCGCAACTCTGGTTCTGTAGTGAACGTGATCACGAAATCAGGTACGAATGCAATCCATGGAAATGTTTATGAGTTCTTTCGCAATACCAAGCTCAACGCCAATCCCTATTGTCTCGCGGCCATAGATAACGTCACCTGCGACAAACCTCAATTAAATCAGAATCAGTTTGGTGGAACCTTTGGCGGGCCGATCAAGAAGGACCGGACATTCTTTTTTACCTCTTATGAAGGGCGACGCGTACGTCAGGGAATTCCGTCGCCGCTGGTGTTTGTGCCGACGGCAGCCGAGCGGCCAAGTGCCGGTCAGCTCTATGCGAATTTCTCGGGAGAGAGCGTATTCACCGGAACTCTAAGTAGCGCATTTCCATTGCAGCAGCGCCCCGGTTGCGCGTCAGCGATCGCTGCCCAGACGCAGGGGCAAGCGGTTTTGGCCGACGGTGCTGCGTACGGCGCAACGTACGACCCGGTTACCAATGCGCGCACGAGCACGGGAATTTTCACCGACGTCGTCAACAATCGAGACAATATCATTCCCTTAGAGTGTCTCGACGCGACTGCCGTTGACCTGCTTAATTATGTCCCGCTTCCATCGAATGGCGGCGACCAGCTTATTACCACGCCTGTTCAGCCGATTCGCGGCGACCAGGTCACGCTAAGGCTGGACCACCGTATCAACGATAAGCAAAACCTTAGCTTTTACTACTATTTCGATGATGACCATCAGATCTCGCCGTTTGCAGTGTTTGAAGCCGCGGGCGCAAACGTGCCGGGATTCGGGTCCATCGTCAACGAGCGATTCCAGCAGTACAACATCACCCACACGTGGACGATCAACAACACAACCGTGAACGAATTCCGGTTCAATTACAATCGCGAAGCGCAGCGTACCTTCCAGCACCCAACCTTCACCACGACAGTTCAGAATTCCTGCCCCCCGGCCCCGTCGTGGCTGACCAACGTCACGGGCGCAGTTCCATGCTTCACAGATCCTACGGATCCGACCAATGCCTTAGGCATTCATCCCAATCTGGGTCCGCAACACGAAGGACTCCCTTTTATTCAGGTCAGCGGCGGATTCACCATCGGCAACAACGGCGAGGGAGAACTTCCCCAGGTGGGGAACTCCTTCCAGTGGTCCGACAACGTAAGCAAGGTGGTCGGGAGGCACTCGTTCAAGTTCGGTACGGACCTTCGGCGCCAACGGTTTGATCAACTGCTCTACTTCGATGTCAACGGCGAATTCTTCATTGACGAAACTTCGACTAACACCACCAACGGCGATACCGCCTTTTCCGACTATATGCTTGGTCTGCCTGGTTCATACGGGCAAGGCTCCGCCCAGCATGAGCACGTGCGCGATACCGGCCTATATCTCTTTGCCCAGGACAGCTGGAAGCTCAAACCAAATCTCACGCTCAACTACGGCCTGCGATGGGAGCTGAATACTCCCATCGCGGACATTAGCAAGCATGTGCAAACCTTCCGTCCGGGAGCGCAGACGAAGGTTTACCCTTGCCAACTCGACCCGACTGTTGACGCAGCTCTGGTCGCAGCCTACGGAAGTACGGATTGCAGCCCAAACGGCCCCGCGGCGGCGGTTTTCCCGACCGGCCTCGTTGTCCCTGGCGATCCGGGCGTACCGAACGGGCTGACCCAGACATATTACAAAGCTTTTGCTCCGCGAATTGGAATTGCTTGGAGCCCAGGAGACTCGGGTAAGACCAGCATCCGCGCAGGTTGGGGATTGTTCTACAACCCCATTGAGCAACTGGTTCTCGAACAATTCAGTGCCGAGCCGCCCTTCGGTGGAAGTACGTTCCCCTTCAACACCCTGTTTAATGAGCCGTTTCTGGATCAGAGCGGGGGCTTCTCTTACCCCAATCCGTTCGGCCTGCCGCAGCTTGGCGGTGTCAATGGAATTCTCGATCCACCCCGGAACAAGCCGACTGATTGGGCAATGTTTCGTCCAAATACCTTATTCGGACAGTTCCAGCCAAACATGCGCACTCAGTATTCCGCGCAATATAACTTAACGATTCAGCGCCAGCTGACGAACGACATGAAGCTGGAGATTGGCTACGTCGGTTCTCAGGGCCACAGGCTCCTGGCGACGCATGACATCAACTATGGCAACCCGCAGACGTGTTTGGATATTATCGATATTCTCGGCCCAGACAGCTGTGGTCCGTATTTCGCCGACACTGAGATCATCGTTCCCGCCGGATCAGTCACCGGTCCGAACGGATTGCACCTTCCGTATGGACCAAACGGGCCAGGTGTCATTCCAGCGAACACTACACTCGCGAACGACGTTACGCTTGTGGGCCTTCGTCGGTACTCCTCACCGCAGTGTGATCCTATGACTGGAAACGGCTGCCCGGCGGACGGCATTCCGGTTTTCAGCAGCATCTTCGCACAGGACACGATTGCCAATTCAGCCTACAACTCTCTGCAGGCGTCGCTTGATAAACGCTTCGCTCACGGCCTGCAATTCACCGCTGCATATACTTTCAGCAAGTCGTTCGATGAGGCGTCGAGCTTTGAGGGTATTCTCAATCCCATCGATCCGCGTCGCAGCCGCTCGCTTTCGGCGTTCGATGCGCGACATCGCCTGGTCCTCAGCTACTATTGGGAACTCCCCACTCGGAAATTCAGCGGGACTACAGGCAAGTTGCTCAACGGCTGGGCCGTCTCGGGAATCACAACCTTCCAGACTGGATTTCCGATTCGAATCTCCACCCTCGATGACCAGGAGCTGATGTACAGCTTCGATTTCGAGCTGCCGGGTGAGCCTGACCTGGTTGCACCCTTCAAGACGAAGCGTCCCCAGGACAACGGTCTCTATTACTTCGATCCAAGTGTGTTCAGCGAAGATAATACATTTGGCCGTATTGGAAACTCACCCCGGACCATCTGCTGCGGGCCGCACCAGAGCCAAACGGACTTCGCAGTTCTGAAGACGTTTGCTACTTCTGAAAACACGCACGTGGATTTCCGTGCCGAGTTCTTCAACATCTTCAACCACACGCAGTTTTTCAATCCGGACGGCAATTTCTCGGACGGAGCACAGTTTGGGCAGGTCACGCAGGTGCGCGATCCGCGGCTTGTACAATTTGCATTGAAGCTCTTCTTCTAGTCTGAAACCGGGCGGCACTGCCGCCCGGCCCACAATCTAATGGCCTGAAGGCCTGAGTAATTCGAGGACCACGATGTACCCCGACCTGCAGAAAGAACTTGACACCTTCGTCCGCCGTACGCCCAAGTCGGCAGAGGCGCACAAGAAAAACCTGAAGCGCATTCCGCTCGGCGTGGCCAGCAACTATCGCGCTTACGATCCCTCTCCGATTTTTGTGAAAGAAGGACAGGGTTCGCATTTCCGCGATCTGGACGGCAACGACTACATTGATCACAACTTGTGCTTCGGCGCGCTCATGGCGGGACACTGCCATCCCGCGGTGATGAAGGCGGTTGAGAAGCGTCTGACCACCGGCACCATGTTCGGCATGCCGCACGATATGGAATGGGAGCTCGCGGAAGAAATCTGCAACCGCTTCCCGGTGGAGATGGTCCGCTTCGGCAACAGCGGGACGGAAGCCACCATGCATGGCATCCGGCTGGCTCGCGCTGCCACGGGTCGCGACAAGATTGTGAAATTTGAAGGCGCTTACCACGGACTGCACGACGCCGCTCTGGTCAGCGTAAAGCCGCATGCTCCGGATTTCGGCGACATCAAGAATCCGACCCAAGTTCCTGGCGGCCTCGGTATTCCCAAAGCCAGCCTCGCGAACGTGGTTGTCGCAACCTTTAACGACCTGTCAACCGTCGAACGCCGTTTCAAAGAGAATGCCGGAGAAATCGCCGCCATCATCCTTGAACCGATTCTGATGAATGTCGGACTCTGCATGCCTCAGCCCGGGTTTCTGGAGGGATTGCGCGAAATCGCCACGAAAGAGGGCGCGCTGCTGATCTTCGACGAGGTCAAGACCGGTGCGAAACTAGGCTGGGGTGGAGCTTCGGAATATTTCGGGGTCATACCAGACATGATTTGCCTCGCCAAGTCGATCGGCGGGGGTCTGCCGCTGGCGGCGTTCGGTACACACAAATCCGTCATGGATCTGATCTCGCAGCACAAGGTCTTCCACGGCGGAACTTACAACACGAATCCAGTATCTATGGCTGCAGGGCTGGCGACCTTCCACGACGTCCTTACGCGAGAAAATTACACGCACGTCGAAAAACTGAGCAAGAAACTGACCGACGGCTATCGCCAGATCGTCGCCAAATCCGGCCTGCAAGCCTACATCATCAGCGCCGGCGCCAATGGAGCGCTGATGCTGTATCCGAGCGAAGTCCGCAATTATCGCGACTGGCTCACGGTCGATACCGACCTGTGGAGGCATTATTGGTTTGGCATGGTCAACCGCGGCGTGATGGCGCAGCCCTACTGGTGGGACGAGCAGTGGACAATTTCCGTCCAGCACACCGAAGCGGATATCGAGAAGCACCTGGCGGCTTTTGAAGATGTTGCTCCCGCCCTCGCGAAAGCTCAGCAGGAGCGGACAGCCGACGTTGCAGTGCACTGACACGCCGTTTCCGAACCAGGAGCTCAATAAAGGAGCGCTTTTGTCAGCCCAGGAACCAGCCCCCAGCCAGCCTCATCTGAAACGTGTTCTCGGCCGCTGGGACCTCGTACTACTGTTCGTTGTTGCGGTCTTCAATCTAAACGTCGTGCCGTCGATCGCAGCCAACGGCGGCGTCACCATCTGGCTGTGGATCATCTCCATTGTGCTATTTTTCTGGCCACAGGGCATTGCCGTGATCGAGCTCTCACATCGTTATCCGGGTGAAGGCGGAGTTTATCTCTGGGCAAAAGAGGAGTTCGGCGATTTCCACGGGTTTCTCTCCGGTTGGTGCTACTGGACCAATCAGATGCTCTATGTGCCGACCGTCATGCTTTACTTCGTCGGAGTCTCCGTCTACGTGCTCGGTCCTGGCCACGAAGCATTGGCGGAAAACAAGCTTTTCGCGTTGTTCGCTTCTCTGGGCTTGCTGGCGTTGCTCACAGTCATGAACATCGCCGGTCTCGGCGTGGGCAAGTGGATCAATAACGTTGGCGCGATTGGGACAGGAATTGCAGCCGCGGTGCTGATCGGTCTGGGCATTGTGGTCGGGTTACGCTTCGGTACTCACCTCAGCGCAGGAGAGTTTCGCATTCCAGCGAATTATGGCTCGATGCTGAATTCATTCGGCGTGATCTGTTTCGGATTAGTCGGCCTCGAACTGGCTTCGGTCATGGGTGATGAAATTCGTGACCCTGTCCGGACTATGCCCGGAGCTGTGGCCTGGGGCGGAGTGATTTCTGGTGCGCTCTACATTGGTACTACCGTGATCCTGCTGCTTGCCATCGGAAAAAGCGACATCAGCATTTTGCAGGGAATTGTGCAGGCGGTCGGACACATGGCTCAGCGAGTTGGCGTCACTTGGATTGCAATTCCGTTCGCGGTGATGCTGAGCTTGGCGATTGCGGGAATCGGTTCGGCCTGGACGGGCGGCGCGGCCCGCATCCCTTTCGTCGCCGGCCTCGATTCTTACATGCCAAGCTGGATGGGCAAAATACATCCCAAGTACGCCACTCCCCATGCCGCTCTGATCGTGCAGTTTGTCGTCTCGGCAGTGCTGGTGGTCATAAATTTCGCCGGCGGCATCCATGTGCAGGAGACGTTTCAGCGTCTGCTGTCGCTGGCTGTGGTGCTGCAGTTAGTGCCGTTTCTCTACATGTTTGCAGCGCTGGTGAAGTTTGGATGGAACTCAGACAACTCGGGGCGCTACGGAAGAAGAACTTTGCTGATCTCCGGAGTGTGCGGATTTGTTACCACGTTTCTCGGAATTGCGCTGGTGTTTTTTCCCGCGCAACAAATCACGTCTCTGCTCTCGTATGAAATTTGGATGTTTGGGGGAACGGCATTTTTCGTCGCGCTGGCAGCATTTTTCTTTTTCGTTTACGGAAGACGAAAACAGCACCAGAGAATTCATGTAGGGACGGGCGCCCTCGCCCGTCCAGCCGAGCGCAGTTCGGCAAACTAGCAGGAGGTAATCATGCCCGCCGGAGTCACGACAGACGTTAAGACATACTCGCTCTTTATCAATGGAGAATGGGTTGAGAGCAGCTCGAACAAGAGCTTTCCGGTTTACGATCCCGCGACGGAAGAAGTCATAGCGCAGGTGCCAGACGCGAATTCAGAAGACGTGAATCGCGCCGTGGCCGCCGCTAAGGCGGCCTTCGAAGACGGCCCCTGGGCAACTACCACTCCACAAGAACGTGGACGCGTTCTCTTTCGATTGGTGGACAAAATCCGGCAGAACCTTCCGGCACTGGCGGAATTGGAGTGCCGCAATACCGGCAAGCCCATCGTGGAAGCAGAATACGACATCAACGATGTCGCGACGTGCTTTGAGTACTATGGCGGGCTGGCAACCAAAATCCTCGGCTACGTGAATCCTGTTCCCGACAACGCTGTCAGCCTTACTCTGAAAGAGCCGGTGGGAGTCGCCGGCCAGATTATTCCCTGGAATTATCCGCTACTCATGGCTGCCTGGAAGCTGGCGCCCGCACTGGCCGCCGGTTGCACATGTGTGCTGAAGCCGGCGGAGCAAACTCCGCTCACCGCGCTGGAGATGGCGAACTGGTTTTCGGAAGTTGGTTTGCCGCCCGGCGTCGTGAACATCGTCACCGGATTCGGCGAAACTTGTGGCGCCCCTCTGGTGAAACACCCCGACGTCAATAAGATCGCCTTCACCGGCAGCGCGGAAGTCGGCAAAGTCATTGTGAAGCAGGCCGCGGAAACCGTGAAGCGGGTCACGCTCGAACTCGGTGGCAAGTCGCCAAACATCTTCTTCGCCGATGCCGATTTCGAAGCGGCGATCGATGGCGCTCTGTTCGGGGTCTTCATCAACCAAGGCGAAGTTTGCTCAGCCGGCAGCCGCATCCTGGTGCACAAGCCGATCTACAAGAAGTTTGTCGAGGCCATGACCGAAAAAGCGCGCAATATCAAGCTCGGTCCGCCCCTCGAGCGCGACACCAAGATGGGACCGCTGGTCAGCCAAGATCAATACGACCGGGTGCGTTCGTATCAGGAACTGGGTAAGAAAGAAGCGAAGATTTCAATCGGTGGAGGACGTGCCGAGAAGTTTGCTAAAGGTTACTACGTCGAGCCGACGATTTTCTACGACGTCAGCAACGACGCTCGAATTGCGCGCGAAGAAATTTTTGGTCCGGTCGCCTCGGTGATTCCGTTTGAAGACGAAAAAGACGCGCTGAAGATTGCGAACGACTCACCGTATGGACTTGCCGCAGCAGTCTGGACGCGTGACATCTTCAAGGCCTTCCGTGTGGTGAAGTCACTGCGCGCCGGAATCGTCTGGGTCAATCACATGCAGCCCACTTATGTCGAAGCGCCTTGGGGAGGCTACAAGCAATCTGGTTTTGGACGCGAGCTCGGGCCTTGGGGGATTGAGGAGTATCTCGAAACCAAGCAGGTGCACATTAATCTGAACGAGCAGCCCATTGGATGGTACTGAGATGGGTTCGATCCAATTGCGAACAAGCATCCCTGGGCCGAAATCCCGCGCCCTTTCCAAGCGCCGGGAAGCTGCCGTTCCTCGTGGCCTCTCTCATGCCACTCCGGTATACGTGGCACGTGCGCAGGACGCATGGCTGGAGGACGTTGACGGCAATCGCTTCCTTGATTTCGCTGGTGGTATTGGCTGCATTAACACTGGCCATCGCAATGAAGTTGTCATATCAGCCATCCAGTCGCAGCTCGCAGCTTTTCTGCACACTTGTTCGCAGGTCACGCCTTACGAAAGCTATGTTCGTCTCTCCGAGCGCCTGAACCAGATCACCCCAGGCAAGTTTCCTAAGAAGACTTTGCTGCTAAACACCGGCGCGGAGGCCGTAGAGAACGCGGTCAAAATTGCGCGCGCACATACAGGGCGCTCCGGCGTGATTGCATTCGAAGATGCATTTCACGGGCGCACCATGATGGCGCTGGCTCTCACCAGCAAGACGCACCCATACAAGACAGGATTCGCTCCATTTCCGTCCGACGTTTACCGGATTCCCTACGCATACTGTTATCGCTGCTCGTATTCGCTGCAATATCCGTCGTGCGATGTGTATTGCGCGCGGCATCTGGAAGACACGTTCAAGCGCATGGTCGCAGCCGCGGATGTAGCGGCCGTGATTGCCGAACCCGTTCTCGGAGAGGGAGGCTTCGTCGTGCCTCCGCCAGAGTTTTTCCGCATCGTGATGGATATTTGCCACGAACACGGGATTCTGTTCATCGCCGACGAAGTCCAGAGCGGGTTTGGGCGTACCGGAAAACTGTTTGCGTGCGAGCACTACGGAATTGAGCCCGACATTCTGGTGACTGCGAAATCGCTAGGCGGAGGACTACCGTTGGCGGCCGTAACTGGACGGGCTGAAATCATGGACGCTCCTGGGGTTGGCGGCCTGGGAGGAACCTTTGCCGGCAATCCACTTTCCTGCGCGGCTGCGAATGCCGTGCTGGACCTGTTCGAGTGCGGAGATCTGCTGTCGCGCCCCAATTCCGTGGGCGAGCAATTCCACAAACGGGCGCAAGAGTGGAAAACTCGTTTCGACATTATCGGCGATGTTCGCGGACTTGGAGCCATGCAAGCCATTGAACTGGTGAAATCTCGCGAAACGCGTGAGCCGGCCCCCGAAGAGACCAGGCACATCACGCAATATTGCTATGAGCATGGACTGATCACCATCACGGCAGGTACCTACAGCAACGTGATTCGGTTGCTGGTTCCTCTGGTCATACCCGAAGAACAGATGGAAGAAGGCCTTGACGTCCTTGAGAACGCGCTGGCATCGGTCTGCGCTGCGCGGACGACGTTGGCCGAGGCAGTCACCAAGTGAAAACCGATATTATTAGAGCTTTACCTCTCTAATTCTTTAGCCACTGGGAAGGTATTGAGTACGGATGACGACCATCGCAGCACCGCCGATTACCAAGGTCCGTAATTTCATTGACGGGGTATGGCAGGACTCCGCAGCCAGCGACTGGCAGGACGTTACTAATCCCGCTACCGGCGAGGTGCTTGCGAGAGTCCCCCTGTGTGATAGCGCCGAGGTCAAGAACGCGGTTGCAGCCGCGGCATCCGCGTATCCAGGGTGGCGGCGCACACCGCCTGAAGACCGCATCCAGCCGCTGTTCAAACTCAAGCAGCTTCTTGAAGATCATCAGGACGAACTGGCGCGCATCATCACCATGGAAAACGGCAAGACTTTCGCTGAAGCCAAGGGTGAGTTGCGGCGCGCGATTGAAAATGTCGAAGTCGCCTGCGGCATTCCGATGATGATGCAGGGGTACAACCTGGAAGATGTGGCCCGCGGCATCGATGAGACTATGATTCGCCAGCCGCTGGGAGTGGTTGCGGCAATCACGCCTTTCAACTTTCCAGGGATGATTCCGTTCTGGTTTCTGCCTTATGCAATTGCTTGCGGGAACACCTTCATCTTGAAGCCTTCCGAGCGAGTACCGCTCACTATGCACCGCGCTTTCGAGTTGCTGGAGCAGACGGGATTACCGAAAGGCGTTGTTAACCTCGTGAACGGCGGAAGAGCTGTGGTGGACGCTCTCCTCGATCACCCTCAGGTGAGGGCCATCAGTTTCGTGGGCTCGACCCCGGTGGCGAAATACATTTACGCGCGCGCCGGAGCGAACGGAAAGCGCGCCCAATGCCAGGGCGGCGCAAAGAACCACGTGATTGTGCTTCCCGACGCTGACATGAGGATGGCAACCCAGATCATCAGCGACAGCGCCTTTGGATGTGCAGGGCAACGCTGCCTGGCGGTGTCGGTGGCGGTGACAGTCGGCGTTGCGCAGAAGACATTTCGCGATTCGATCACCGAAGCAGCCGCGTCGTTGCGGGTGGGTAACGGGCTTGATGAAGGCGTACAGATGGGACCGGTGATTACACCGCAAAGCAAGACTCGAGTTGAGTCGCTGGTTGGGCAGAGCGAGAAGCAGGGCGCGAAAGTGCTGCTGGACGGCCGAGGCGCGAAGATTCCCGGATGCGCTGAGGGAAACTTTATAAGGCCGACTGTCCTCGATGCCCTTCCGCCCGGAAGCGATCTTGCTGATACGGAGATCTTTGGGCCGGTGTTGAGCTTGGTCCACGCCAGCAATCTCGGCGAGGCGCTCGCGTTTCTCGAACGCAGCGTCTACGGGAACCAGGCCTCATTGTTTACCTCCAGTGGTGCCGCGGCTCGCAGATTCAGATACGAAGCGCCGGCAGGAAATATCGGCATCAACATCGGTGTTGCCGCTCCCATGGCCTATTTCCCCTTCAGCGGCTGGAAAGACAGCTTCTTCGGCGTGCAGCACGGTCAGGGCCGCGATGCAGTCGAGTTCTATACCGAAAAGAAAGTCGTTGTGGAGCGCTGGGCAGCCGAGCACTCAAGAAAGTTCTGAGACCACAGTTCTGAGACCATAGAACTGCCGCTCTCTCCCGGGCCTCTCACGACTATCCGCTTCAGCTATACTGAAACGTTTTCCGGTCGCAATCCCAGCGATTGAAGCAATTACCAGAGAGGACCCGCCATGGCTTCCCCCGCAGTTGATTACGCGCGCGACAATCAGCAACGCTTCCTGAATGAACTGAAGGATCTCTTGCGCATTCCCAGCATCAGCACGCTTCCCGAGCACAAATCCGACGTGCTGCGAGCGGCGAACTATGTGGCGGGCGAACTGCGGCGCATTGGAATGGAAAACGTCGAGGTGATCCCAACTCAGGGCCACCCGTTGATTTATGCCGACTGGTTGCATGCTGCGGGCAAGCCCACGGTGCTTTGCTACGCGCACTATGACGTGCAGCCGCCTGATCCGCTGAATGAGTGGATTTCGCCTCCCTTCGAACCAGCTGAGCGTAACAACAACGTCTACGCGCGCGGTGCGGTAGACGACAAGGGCCAGCTCTGGATGGAAGTAAAAGCGATCGAGGCGCTGATGAAGGGGCATAGTGGAAAGCTGCCGATCAATGTGAAGTTCATCATCGAAGGCGAAGAGGAGGTCGGGGGAGAATCGATCGCCGAATATGTCCGCAAACAGAAGCCAAAGCTGAAAGCGGATTTCGCCCTGGTCTGCGATACCGAATTGTTTGCACCCGATCTTCCAACGTTGTGCGTAGGTCTTCGCGGACTGGTTTACACCGAGATTCAGGCCACCGGGCCGAAGACCGATTTGCACTCCGGCATGTATGGAGGCGCCGCGCCGAATCCTTTTTTTGCCTTGATCGAAATCATCAGCAAACTGAAAGATGCCAAAGGCCGCGTCCTCATTCCCGGTTTTTACAAGAACGTCAAGGCCCCGAGTGCAGCCGAACTCAAGGCATGGAAACGCCTGCCCTTCAATGAAGAGCACTATCGAAAGACCGAAGTTGGGTCAAAGACCCTCACCGGCGAGCGGGGATTTTCCGTGCTCTACCGCACTTGGGCGCGGCCCACGCTCGAAGTGCACGGCATGCCTGGAGGTTTCACCGCGCCGGGGGCTAAAACTGTGATCCCGGCCCGAGCGCAGGCAAAAGTTTCCATGCGTCTGGTGCCCAATCAGGATCCCGACGACATTCTGAAGCGCTACAGGGCGTACGTGAAGAAGCTCACGCCCAAGGGAATCGAAACCAATATTAGAGTTTGGAGCAAAGGTCCGGCATGCGTGGTGGGCACCGACAATAAATACATCAAGGCCGCGACCGAAGCCCTGCATGACGTCTTCAAGAAAGACACAGTCTTTATCCGCTCCGGGGGCTCAATCCCGATCGTGACCGACTTTCAGGACGTGCTGAAGATTCCGTCGGTGATGATGGGATTCGGTTTGCCTGACGACAATCTGCACGCCCCAAATGAGAAGTTTCACATCCCCAATTTTCATCGCGGGATTGAATCCATCTGCTTGTTCTTTGAGAAGCTGGGCGGGAGAACTTGAATGAAGAGGCGAGTTCGTTTGCATGAATTAGTCCGTGCCGGTTCCCACAAACACCAGGTGCTTCGACTGCGCTCGGGATGACAGATCGAGGTAGGGCAGGAGTAGGGCCCGAACGACGTTTTGCTCACCTCACCGGCGTTCTCCCGCTGCGAACGAAGAATTGTTCTTTGTCCATCGCCGCAGGCACCGCAACGTCGAAGAACCCCACCATCATTTCGTTATAGGTCTGATCTCCCCACTCGACCGGGTGATCGGGGTCTGGGTTATGAGGATTGTTTCTGGAATTGTCATACCAGGCAATCGCCTCGAGCTTGGTGCCCGCGCGCAGCAGACGTGGCTCCGCCAGCCGGTAGCTTAGCTGCCAGTAGAAATCATAATTCACTCGCAACAGGGTCTCGCGGCTGCCGTCATCATGGACAATGTTGTACTCGAAGCGCTTGCCGCGTACATGCATATGTGGGAAAAACCCCAGCAGCAACGCATTGTTCGGCAGGGTGCCATGCACCTCGACTCGGTAATTGTCCGTGTTGGGAGGAATTGGAATGGGATCGTGTTCATTAGCCAGTTGCAGCGTTAGCGCTCGTTTCTCCGGTTTCTCTTTGGCGAAGACCACTCCCAGGCTGGTCTGGTCCCTTGCCGCATGGCCGTTGGTGGTGTAGTGCATCTGGAAGATCAGGTCGGAGTGCGCGGGAATATATTTCGCCAAGCCCTCCGGCCATTCCTCCGGAGAACTCCCCGGAGCATAAACCAGCAGAAGGTCGCTGGTGGTGAAGTGCGCATCGTGCATCAGGTGAGGGTCGTGCAGAGTTGCAGCTGTAAAAGGTACGCCCACCGGCGCTCTGCGCAGCCATGCCGAATCAGGAGAGCGGATGTACACGACCGCGTGATGCACATGGTCGCGGGCTGATGGACGCAACTCTGACATTTGCACCCACTTCCCTTCTGTGAAGTGAGTGGGCACAATCTCATAGGTATATTCAACATCACCAGTGGGCGGAATCTTCACCGCCACCGGCATCCGGAGCACCAGGTCGGGCTGGGCAATGTTCCAACCTGCGGCCCAATGCGGCACCGGGGGCGATTCGCGGGGATCGCCTGCCGGCGTACCGGCATCCGCCCAGCTTGCAATCGTCGCAATCTGCTGTGGGGCAAGTGATGGATCGTTTGAGAAATGCCCGCAGCAGGGATCGGCGAACCATGGCGGCATCTTCCGGTTCTCGGCCGCCGCCTGCATCGCCCGCGCCCACCCACGCGTCTGCTGATAAGTGACTAAGGGAAACGGCGCAATTTCACCCGGGCGGTGGCAAACTTGGCAGTGCTGCTGAAGAATGGGGAGCACATCGCGGTAAAACGTAGGAGATTGTCTACTCGCATTCAAAAGCCCACCGCTCGACAGAAGCCCAAACAATATGACTGTGACCATGGATCGCGGCACAACTGTGTTTCCTGACTTCGGTAAATCCGCTATTGGATGAACCGTTGCCGAGGTCAGCTCTCTGGTTGCTTGGGCATTGGGCTTGGGCACTGGCTGCTATATCTCCACCTGTGCTTCCCTTAGGCGCTTGGCGGCACTCTCGGGCGAAACCGGCGAGTAGTAGACCTCTTTAAATGTGTACGACTTGGCCTTGGCAGACAGAATCGGAAGAATCTCAATGTGCCAGTGGTAGTCGTCGTCCAAAGTCTTCCAGTAGCCGAGGCTGGCGGAGGCGTGAAATCTATTCGGCGAAGTGTGCACCACCAGATGAAATGATTCTGTGATCGTCCGAATGCGCTGCAGGCTACGCTTCAGCAAGCCCCCCAAGTCGCGCATGCTTCCGGGATGCGATAGGGCAAAGCGTTCAAAGCTAGAGTCGTGGGTGCGGGGCACGATCCAGATCTCATAAGGCACACGAGTGGCATAGGGGCAAAGGGCAACAAAGTCTCCGCGGACTTCCACGATGCGCTGCCCCTGGTTCATCTCCTGCGCCAGGATGTCGCAAAACACACAGCGCTCTTTTTGCTTGAAGTAATCGAGGCCGGCGCGCAATTCATACAGCACCCGCCGGGGAATGAAGGTGGTCGCGGTCAACTCCGAGTTGGGATGCTCGAATTCCTGGCCCCCTCCGATGCCGTAGTTCTTGAACACGCTGACGTAGCGGAAACGCGCATCGCCCTTCAGGTCCTGAATGCGCTGGGCAGCGAGCAGCAGAAACTGCTCGATCTCGGCGTCGTCCGCCGTCCACAGGTGACGGTCATGCTTGGGATTCTCGACCAGAATTTCGTGCGCGCCTACCGTCGGCATGCGGTCGTAGAGGCCTTCGCCTCGCCGGTCGAGCGTACCTTCGATATGGTAAACGGCGCTGGGATGGACTACGGCACGCGCCGACCATGGGCCTCCCTGAATGGCTGTGCGGCTGGAGATCTGCTGAAGCTTATCCTGCGATCCCGGGCACAGGCGGCATTGAGCGACCGGACGGGGCGTAGTTTCTGGTAAGTCATCGCCGGTGATGACCCAGGAGCGGGTGAGAGGATCTTTACGTAGTTCCATTTGAGCAAGAAATTATCGCACGTCGGGACGTAGGGACCAGTTTTCCACGGATAGTAACAGGAGGGAGATTGCTATAATCCGCGCAAATGCAGCCCCTAGCTTCTAGCTATTAGCTACTAGCGTTCTCTAACGCGAACGGGATCGCTAGAAGCTAGAAGCTAGAAGCTGAATATCGGCAACTGACAACTGACCACTAACCACTGATCACTGATTTCATGACCGAAGCCTCCACCCCGCTGATGCGGCAATATTCCGCCATCAAGAAAGATCATCCCTCGGCGCTGCTGTTTTTCCGGCTGGGTGATTTCTACGAGATGTTTTTTGATGACGCAGTTTTGGCGGCGAAAGAACTGCAGATCACTCTGACCTCGCGCAACAAAGAAAAAGGTATTGCCGTGCCCATGTGCGGCGTTCCCTTCCATGCCGCAGAAGGGTATATCTCAAAGCTGATCCGCAAAGGCTACAAAGTCGCCATCTGCGACCAGGTAGAAGACCCGCGATTGGCAAAGAAACTGGTGCGGCGAGGGGTGACGCGCGTGGTCACGCCGGGGACGGCAGCCGATTCGTCGCTGAGTTCGGAAGAAAACAATTTTCTGGCGGCGGTGGTTTCTTCCGGAGACCGCGCTGGGTTTGCCGCCCTAGATCTTTCAACCGGCGAATTCCGGGCAACCGAGTTCTCCGGCGAAGGCGCTGAACGGCGTATTCAGGATGAATTGCAGCAACTGTGTCCGAAGGAGTTGCTCTATGCTTCGTCTGCGCCGCTGTTCGAAAAACCGGCAAATGAAGGCGCGGGCGTCTCGCCCGTCCAGGCACCCAAGGTAGGCTCGCCTGTCCCCACCCGGTCTGGGACGGAATCCCCCTGGGCGGCGACGCCGCTGGAAGACTGGATCTTTTCCCCTGACCATGCCATCCCGCTGCTTGAAAATCACTTCGGAGTTTTGTCGCTTGAAGGCTTCGGCCTCGCCGGAAAACCGGCGGCAGCAGCAGCGGCCGGGGCCATTCTTTACTACGTGCGCTCGACCCAGCGCGGCTCGCTTGATCACGTGGACCGCATCGGCTTCTACGAGAAGCAGAATTGCCTGGTCCTTGATGCAGTCACCGTACGTAATCTTGAATTGATCGAGCCGCTATTTGCCGGGACCGACGCTGGCTTGACCCTGTTTCGTTCGATTGACTCGACGGTCACGCCCATGGGCAAGCGTCTGCTGCGGGCCTGGATGCTGCGGCCGGCTTCAGACGCGAGCGAAATCCAAGCCCGACTGGATGCGGTGGAAGAGCAGACAAAGCAAACCATCGCGCGCGAGGAATTGCGGCGAGCTCTCGAAGGAGTTCTGGATCTGGAACGCCTGCTCAGCCGGGTCACGCTTGAAACCGCCAATCCTCGCGACCTGCTTGCGCTCGCGGCATCGCTTGGCAGAATTCCTGCGGTCCGAGCTGCGCTGGCGCGGCTGGGGTCCGCCCGGCTCGCGTTACTTCACGCCGGAATCGATGAGCTTGCGGATGTTCGTGAGCGAATCGAAAGCGCCATCATTCCCCAACCGCCGATTTCATTGAGCGATGGCGGCGTGATCCGGCCCGGCGCTGATCGTGAGCTCGATGAGCTCCGCGAGCTCAGCCGCAATGGCAAACAGTTCCTGGCGCAGATGGAACAACGCGAGCGGGAGCGCACCGGAATCACGTCGCTCAAAATCCGGTTTAACTCCGTGTTTGGCTATTACCTGGAAATCTCAAAGGCCAATCAGCACCTGGCGCCGGCCGATTACGAGCGCCGCCAGACCCTGGTCAATGCCGAGCGCTTCACCACGCCTGAGCTGAAGCAATACGAATCGAACATTCTGGACGCGCAGGAAAAGATCGTTGAAATCGAGCGCCGGATCTTTGCCGAGCTGCGCGCGGCCATCGCCGGAGAAGCCCGCCGTATCCGGCAGACGGCGCTGGGGTTGGCTGAAGTGGACGTGCTGGCGGCATTTGCGCACCTCGCCAGCATTCGAAATTACTGCCGGCCTCAGTTTGACGATAACTCCGACATCGAAATTGTCCAAGGCCGCCATCCGGTCATCGAACAGCAGGAATTTTCTTCCTCCGAGCGATTCGTGCCCAATGATCTCTATCTGAACTCGACGACGCACACCATCCTGGTTCTGACCGGGCCCAACATGGGCGGCAAGTCCACTTATCTTCGGCAGGCGGCCTTGATCGTCATTCTGGCGCAGATGGGGTCTTTCGTTCCGGCCACCAAAGCCCGATTGGGGATCGTGGACCGCGTTTTCACCCGCATTGGGGCGAGCGATAACCTGGCGCGCGGGCGGTCGACGTTCATGGTTGAGATGACCGAGACCGCGGCCATCCTTCATACCGCTACCCCAAAATCTCTAATCCTCCTGGACGAAGTGGGCCGCGGCACCTCGACCTATGACGGCCTGGCCATTGCCTGGTCGGCCATCGAGTACCTGCACGCCCGTACCCGCGCCAAAACCCTATTCGCCACCCACTATTTCGAGTTGACCGAACTGGCCGAGCAGCTCTCGGGGGTCAAGAACTATCATGTGTCGGTGAAGGAAACTGGGGCTGGGATTGTTTTTTTAAGAAAGATAGAACCGGGTGCCGCCGACCGCAGTTATGGGATCGAAGTCGCCAAGCTCGCTGGGCTGCCGGATGAGGTCGTACGCCGGGCACGCGAAGTGCTGGCCGAACATGAGAGCGCGGAGACGCAATTGAGCGCACAGTTGGCCAGCAGCGATTCGCCAGCACCTAGAACCGCACAGCTTACCATCTTCACCCCTTTGTCTCAGCCGGTACTAGAGCGCCTGCGCGAGGTGGATCTCGACCGGCTGACTCCGCTTGAGGCGCTGAACTTGCTTGCCCAGTTGAAGAAGCAAGTAGAATAAGCAATTCAGCCCGCGATGGCCTGCAACCAACAATCAGGAATCACCAGTGAAATCGGCCAGCTTCTGATCATCGGCTTCGACGGCACGGCGATGTCGCCGCAGATTGCTTCCCTGCTCACGCGCATCCAGCCTGCGGGCGTGATTCTTTTCGCCCGCAACATCGTCAACGGGCAGCAGACCCACAGGCTTCTGAAGGACTGCCGGGCTTCTGTTCGCGAGCCGCTCTTTACCTGCGTGGACCTCGAAGGAGGGCGCGTCGACCGCTTTCGCAACCTGACCGGCCCCACGCCCTCAGCGGCAGACGTTTTCGCCAGCGGGACTCCAAAACTATTTCGTCAGCACGGCGCGCTGATCGGAAGGACTTGCCACGCCCTTGGATTCAATGTGGATTTCGCCCCAGTTCTCGACCTGGCCTTCGAATCCTCGCGCAGTGTGATGAGTTCGCGGGCTTTTTCGACCGACCCCAAAGCCGTAGTCGGCTATACGCGCGAGTTCCTGGCTGGACTGCGTTCTGCGGGTGTAATCGGGGCGGGAAAACACTTCCCCGGACTCGGCGAGGGCAATCTGGATTCGCATCACGATTTGCCGGTGATTGAAAAGTCGTTAAAGAAACTTTGGGAAGAAGACCTGATTCCGTATCGGCTGATGAAGCGCGAACTTCCGATGGTGCTCGTCAACCATGCCACTTATCCGTCGGTCACCCGGGATAATCAGCCCGCGTCACTCTCGAAGAAATGGATTACTGACATTCTCCGCCTCCGCATCGGCTACAGTGGCTTGATTGCGTCCGACGATCTCGAAATGGGTGGTGTGCTCAAAGCTGCGCCGATTGACCGTGCCGCCGTGGAATTCGTTCGCGCTGGCGGAGACCTGTGCCTCATCTGCCACGAAGAAGACAATATTCAGCGAGCCTTTGAGACGATGGTGGGGGAAGCGGAGCGTGACCCGAAGTTTCGCCGCCGCGTGCTCGAATCTGCGAAACGCGTTGCCAGTTTCAAGCGAAAATCCGCCAGGCTACTACGGCCGACTTCTTCTCCGAAACAAGAAAACTTTGAGCGCCTCTCTCGCCAGCTCTGGGAGTTCAGCGAGCAGATTCGCCTGCAAAAGCTCGCGTCCGCAGCCGGCGCCGGAGCGAATGGATGATTGTGGCTGGCGTGATGAGTGGCACCTCGGCGGATGGCATCAACGTCGCATTTGTGCGCATCAGTGAGCGCGGACCATCAACCGGGGGTCGTTTTGGGGTTGGCGGGCAAGGGCCCCATTCGACTTCGCTCAGGGCAGGTCCGCTCCACACAGACCTGAAACTCCTAGGGCATGCAGAGTTTTCCTATCCTGCGAACGTCCGGCGGCTAATTCTGGCCTCGATGAACTCACAGCGCGCCTCCGTTGCCGATCTGGCGCGCTTGAATTTTCTGCTCGGCGAGTTGTACGCCCAGGCGGTATTGTCGGCGCAAAAGAAACTGCGATTGAAAGCAGAACTTATCGGCTGCCACGGCCAGACCCTCTATCACCAAGGAACACCGGCGCTGTTTCTTGGGAAGCGGCTCGCCGTGACCTGGCAGACGGGGGAAGCATCGCTTATCGCATTCCGCGTCGGCGTTCCGGTGGTCTCCGACTTCCGTCCGGCGGACATAGCTGCCGGCGGCAAAGGGGCTCCGTTGGTTCCGTACCTCGATTATCTTCTTTACCGTGATCCGAGCATTGGGCGGATCGCCTTAAACATCGGCGGCATCGCCAACCTGACCGCGCTTCCCGCGAAGGCTTCGCTCGATCAAGTAATCGCCTTCGACATCGGACCGGGAAATATGGTCATCGATGCGCTGGCGGAACAGTTGTTCGGCCGGAGCTGCGACTGGGACGGCAAGATTGCCGCTGCTGGTAGGGTGCTTGAACATGTCCTGGCACGGTTCCCTCGTGAGAGTTTTTTTCGGCAGAAGCCTCCGAAAACTGCCGGGCGTGAGGAATTTGGTAGGGAGTTCGCGCGCCAGTTTCTGCAAGCTTGCCATGTAGCCCCGGACGCCCTCGTCCGGGGTGGGCGGACGAGGGCGTCCGCCCCTACGCAGCCCGAGCGCAGCGGTGGGGCCGCCAAGGTGGATAAACGCGATGTGATCGCGACTGTAACCGCTTTCACTGCGCGCTCGATCCGCGACGCCATACATAGGTTCGTCGTGCCGAAGGCCAGCTTCTCCGAAGTCGTCGCTTCGGGCGGTGGCACCAGGAATCCCACTCTGATGGCATGGCTTGCCGACGAACTCCGCCACTTGGGACTGCACCTGCGCTCGTCGGATGAATTCGGAATTCCCTCAGAAGCCAAAGAAGCATTTGCTTTCGCGGTGCTTGCATTTGAAACCTGGCATCGGCGGCCATCGAATGTGCCTTCAGCAACCGGCGCGAAACGGCCGGCGGTGCTGGGGAAGATTTGTTATCCGTAAAGAAGCTCTTAGCTTTAGCCTTTAGCGTGTATCCAAAGCGGTTTAGCTAAGAGCTAGAAGCTAAGAGCGAACAGCTAGACCACTCAGAGCCGGAGTTTCATCACGCCCGTCTATATTGCGATGCTGCGCGGAATTAATGTTGGCCCGCACAAGCGGATGAAGATGGAAAAGCTGCGGGCCTCGTGCGAGGCTCTGGGATTGAAGCAGGTCAAGACTTTTATTCAAAGCGGGAACCTGGTATTTGAGGCGGAGAAGGTTTCGCCAGCAGCCTTGTCTAAGAAGATCGAGGCGCGGATTCTGAGCGATTTCGGTTTTTCCGCCGACGTCATTTCGCGGACCAGAGATGAGATGACTAAGATCATTCGACGCAATCCGCTTTTGAAGGAAAAGGGTGTCGATCCCTCCAAACTTCATGTTGTTTTCCTCTCGGAAACTCCTCCGGCTGCGGCGATCAAGAAATTAGAATCGTTCACGCTGCCGCCCGACCGGGTGCGCTGTTCCAGCAAAGAAATTTATTTCTATTTTCCTAATGGGGTATCGGGAAGCAGCTTGTGGAAACACCCGATGGATCGGGTGTTGACGGTTTCGGCCACCATGCGGAATTGGAATACCGTGAACAAAATGTACGAAATGGCGGCGGAATGCGGATAAGGCTTCAGCCATCAGCAATCAGGCGTCGGCCATCAGGTTGCCGGCGCAAAAGCTGCTACTCGGATCGCATTGGACTGAGAGTGTTTCTGCAATTCACTGCTCTCGCGTCCTGCTTCTATCTGCTCTCCTGCTCCCGCCGGCCTGATCCCGACACGCTGGTCATGATCATTGAATCAAGCCCCACCAACCTTGATCCTCGCATCGGCATCGACGCCTGGTCGGAACGAATTGATGGTCTTCTCTTTGATAACCTCGTTACACGCGATGAGCACCTGAGTGTCACACCCAGTCTCGCGCAGCGGTGGGAGATTCCTGATCCCAAGACTTACATTTTTCATCTGCGCGGAGGGGTGACCTTCTGCGATGGACGGGCACTTACTTCGCGCGATGTGAAGTGGAGCTTCGATTCCCTGCTGCAAGGAAAAATCCGCAGCACCAAGTCCGCGGCCTACCGCTTTGTGGACCGCATCGACGCGCCGGATGCGAGCACTGTGGTTTTTCATCTCAAGGAACCCTGGGCTGCGCTGCTCTGGAATGTCGCCAGCCCTGGCATGGGCATTGTCCCTTACGGTAGCGGAGACGAAATCGGACGCAATCCCATCGGCTCGGGACCATTCCGCTTCCTCAACGCCGAACAGGACCAAGAAGTCGTGATTGAGCGAAACGATAGTTATTGGGGCGCTAAGGCTAAGCTTGTGCGCGTGCGCTTCGCTGTAATTCCCGATCCCACAACCCGGGCGCTCGAGTTGCGCAAAGGCAGTGCAGACATCGAGGCGAACGCGCTCACCCCGGACACGGAGTTGACATTGCAAAAGGAATCAGCTCTGGACGTCCTGCGGGGCCCGGGAACTCGGCTGGGGTACATGGCTTTCAACTTGCGAGACCCGATCCTGAAAGATGTCCGCGTGCGTCAGGCGATCGCCCATGCAATCGACCGCCAACTTCTGATCCATTACCTGTGGCGCGATTCCGCGCGCCTGGCCTCAAGCGTTCTGCCCCCTGAAAGCTGGGCGTATGATGCCAACGTCCAGCAATATGGCTTCGATCCCGCTAAGGCCCGCCAGTTGCTCGATGCAGCTGGATATCCGGCCACTAACGGCGTGCGATTTCACTTAACTATGAAGACCTCCACCGAAGAAAGCTCCCGCGCCATGGCGGCTGTCTTTCAGCAGCAGCTTCGAGAAGCGGGGATTGCGCTCGACATTCGCAGCTTTGAAGCTGCAACTTTCTTCTCTGACGTGACCCACGGGGAATTTCAGGTGTATTCCCTGCGATGGGTCGGAGCCAACGAAGACCCTGACATCTTTGAATACGCCTTTCACTCTGCGCGCATCATTCCCAACGGCGCTAACCGCCAGTTCTATCGCAATCCTCGAGTTGATGAGTTGATCGACAGGACGCGGGCGGAGGTGAACCTAACCAATCGCAAGCGGGACTATGCGGAACTGCAGCGCATTCTTGCTGAAGATTTGCCGTATATCAATCTCTGGTATTTCGACAACGTAATCGTCTGTTCGAAGCGCGTGAAAAACGTGCAACTCAATCCTTCCGGCAACTACGACTTCCTGAAGACAGCGGAACTCGACAGCTCGCGCCGGTAAAGCCCGAACACTGTCGTCTTTTTCAAGTGTGAGGGGGCGAGAGTGGGCGGACGAGAGCCTGTCTTGAGCGCAGTCGGAAGGAGCGTCCGCCCCTACATTTTCTGCGTGTTACCATCGAAACTAGGTGCGCATTCTCTTTATTGGCGACATTTTTGGACGCCCAGGACGCAGCATCGTCCGGGAACGACTAAAAGGCTTGGTGCGCGAGCACTCTATTGATCTGGTGCTTGCTAATGGCGAAAACGCGGCGGCGGGTTTCGGCATCACACCAGCTCTGGCCGAAGATTTGTTCGATCTCGGCATTGACGTGCTCACGACTGGTAATCACGTGTGGGACAAACGCGAGATTGTGGATTACTTCCAGTCGGTGGACGGAGACGCGCACGGCCCAGCGCGAAGAGTGTTGCGGCCAGCAAATTATGCGGCCGATCTGCCCGGCAGAGGTGTCTACGAGGGACGCAAAAACGGGGTAGCCTATGCGGTGATCAATCTTCAGGGCCGCATTTTCATGGCGTCGAATGACGATCCCTTCCGCACCGCCGACCGTTTATTGAATCAGATCAAGGCCAAGATCACTTTCGTGGATGTTCATGCCGAGGCCACTTCCGAGAAAATCGCCTTAGGGTGGTATTTGGACGGGCGAGTGACCGCCGTAGTCGGAACTCATACTCACGTGCCTACCGCTGACGAGCGCGTGCTTCCTGGAGGCACCGCCTACATTACCGACGTGGGCATGACCGGCCCGTATGACGGCGTAATTGGCGTAAAAAAAGAACTTGTGGTCGGGCGCTTCCTGAACAACATGCCAGTTCGCTTTGAACCAGCAACCGGCGACACACGTCTCTGTGCGGTGGTCGTCGAAGGCGACGATACCAGTGGGAAGGCGCTCTCGATTCAGCGAATCATGGTGAGCTAAGCTGAAACTCAAGTCAAGGTCCATGCTGTCCCAGTCTGCGATTTCGTCACCGAAGAACGTTCTCCTGCCCGAAGCCGATGCCTACATTTTTGACATTGACGGCACCCTGCTTGTCACCCGAGACCTGGTGCACTGGAACGCACTGCATCAGGCCATGTTCGAAGCTTACGGCGTGGACACTACGATCGAAGGCATTCAGTACCACGGGAAAACGGACCTTTCGATCTTGCGCGCCGCGCTGGCACGAGAAGACATCGACGACGGTACGTTCGAATCGAGGCTTCGCCAGGCACTGGCTGTGGTTTGCCGCGAGGTCGAGAGCAATTCCCGCCAGATCGTGCCGGAGATTTGTCCAGGTATCACGCAACTTCTGACCTCCATTCGAGAGAGCGGGCGGTTGATCGGCATAGCTTCCGGAAATCTTGAAACTGTGGGTTGGCACAAGATCGAGGCTGCCGGTCTGGGCGAATTCTTTACTTTCGGATGCTTCAGTGATCGCTGCGAAAGCCGCCCCGGAATTTTTAGGAATGCTCTCGAACGCGTGAGCCGCCAACTCGGCCCGCAAGCACACACTTGCTTCATCGGGGACACACCCTCCGACGTTGAGGCCGCCAGAGAAGCCGGAGCATGCATTCTCACGGTCGCGACCGGAATCTTCAGCTTCGACGAGCTGAACGCTTGCTCGCCGGACTTGTGCGTTTCACATTGCGGAGAGTTCTTCCAGGACTGATGGTTCTCAGCAGTTCTTGGATCTTTCTTTTATTTCGCGATGGCAAATATTCCAGCGCGGCCTTTGCTAGCGCGACGTATACCTGCTGCGCGGCAGGCACTTTCGCCAGTACCCTCAAATGCCGGCTAATTGTTTCTATGTCCCCGCGCACGATCGGGCCGCTGAATGACCTGGCCGGGCCTAATTTCGCATAGTTCGCCAGCGTTTGCCGGATGATCGGCAGCATGCGGCGACGGGCCGCCGTAGATATTCCTGCCAGCGAAGCAACCGCTTCAGAAGACGCGAGCAGAGAAACCAGCAGCGGGCAGACGACCGTTGAGAATGCGTGATATGCAACCTTGTCTTGCTTGCGAAGGCGAACCGCGTTGCCTCCCAAATCGCGAATGATCTTACGCGCCATGCGTATGGCACTCGCATCACCTTCGATTGCGAAGGTAACGCCCCGAAGTTCCGGCACCGAGCCTCTCACAAATGTCATCAGCGGATGCACGGAAGCCACGGCGGTTCCTTTCTCACGCAATACCTCCAGGGCATCGCTCGGAAGAACACCGCTGGAATGAAAGGCAGCTCTCCCTTTCCAGTCCTTATCAGAGAGCTGAATCGCGGCCTTCGAGACCTCCGAATCGGGCACACAGAACCAGATCAGATCAGCTCGAATAGGCGCGGCACCGACCGTCCAAGCCCGCGTCCCCAGCCTCCGTGCCAATTGCTGAGCGACGGCCAACGAAAGCCGGTTATCGCGAGAGACCACTTCCCGAATTGAGTAACCGGCACTCCCGAGGCTGGTCGCCAGCGCAGACCCCAGGCGCCCGGCTCCGACTATCGCAATCGACGGCCGCTGCATCGCCGGGAGCATAGCAGGGGCAGTGCATAAAAGCGACATCCTTCCGGTCCAGCAATCCCTCGAGCAATCCCGCTCCCTTATATTGTCTGTATGTCAAAATCAACATCGTCCCAAAAAGCCCGAGTGTTGTCATCGCGTGAATCCTATCGGGGCCCAGTGTTCTGGGTAACGACTGATGATGTCGTCGAGCCCACCGGAGTCCGAGTCCGCCGCGATGTTGTCCGACACTCCGGATCGGTCGTGGTGCTTGCAGTAGAGAAAGGCGCAAGTGGTCCTCGTGTTCTGCTGGAAAAACAATACCGCCACGCTGCTGGACAGTTCCTTTACGAGCTTCCCGCTGGACGGATCGATGAAGGCGAAAACGAGCTCACTGCTGCCAAGCGCGAGCTGCTGGAAGAAACCGGCTACTCCGCAGGGAGGTGGAAGCGCATTCTTCGGTTCTGGGCCAGCCCTGGATTTGTGGCCGAGGCCATGTCGCTCTACTTGGCCCAGGATCTCCGCCCAGGCGTCGCCCAGCCGGAAGACGATGAAGCCATTGATTTTCAGCTTATGCCGTTGAAAAAAGCTGTGGCCATGGTGCTGGATGGCGCCATCCAAGATGCGAAGACTATTGCTGGTGTGCTCTGGTTGGACCGGCAGAGCAGGCCTATGTCGCGCAAGACGTAAGTCTCTCTCCTGTCTTGACAGCCCCGGTAAGTAGAAGCAAAAGGGCACCAAATCGGCTTGTGTGCAGTAGAGCACGCTTCCGGGAAGGAGATGTACGTGGACCGCATGAAAGGTACTGTGAAGTGGTTCAACAACGCGAAAGGATATGGTTTTATCGGACGCGAGGACGGGCCTGACGTGTTCGTTCATTACAGCGCGATATCGAGTGAAGGCTACAAGAGCCTGCAGGAAGGTGATCCCGTCGAATTCGAGATCGTGCAGGGCCAAAAAGGACCGCAAGCCGCCAACGTAAGCAAGGCATCGTAAGAAATTCTCCTGCCAACGAATCCGACGCTCGGCTGCAGCGCAGAAGAGTACCCACCGATAGCATTCCGTCTAAGCGCGACCTTCCTCTGTGACGCCAGATTGTTTAAGCTTTCCTTGTGGACAACAAGTCCATCGCCGGGATTCTCTACGAAACTGCTGACCTACTGGAAATTGATGGCCAGGACTCGTTTCGTATCCGATCCTACCGGAACGCCGCGGAGGCCATCGAGGCCGTGCCGCAACAGATTTCAGAACTGATCAACGAGCCCAAGCAGGTGCTTGCGATCCCGGGCATCGGCAAGGGCATGCTCAACAATTTAAAAGAAATGTTGAGCGAAGGCCGGCTCACACTCCATGCCGACCTGCTGAAGAAGTACAAGCCTTCCATGCTGCAACTGCTCAAAGTCCAGGGTCTCGGGCCAAAGACCATCAGCCTGATATGGAGCGCCTACCAGGTCTGCGATTTGGAAGGAGTGGCGCAACTCGCGCGTGAAAGCAAGATTCGTATTCTGCCTCGGATGGGCGAAAAGCACGAACAGAAACTGCTCAAGGCGATTGAAGATTATCGCAGAATCGCTGGCCGTTTCCTGCTGGACACCGCGGAAACACAGGCAGAAAAGATTATTGAGCATCTGCGAGATTATCCCGGCGTGGACAAGGCAACGCCAGCGGGATCTCTACGCCGGGGCCGCGAAACTGTCGGAGATCTCGACATCCTGGTCACCGGGCCGGCATGTTGCGACGACGCGGAGCGACAGAAGCTGATCGAGCACATCATCAAGCTGCCCGGGCTGATGGAGATTCTGGCTCAGGGCGAAAATAAGGTCAGCTTCCGGCTGCGCGGCGGCATGCAGGTCGATGTCCGATTTCTTCCGCCGGAGTCCTTCGGCGCGGCCATGCAGTACTTCACGGGATCGAAGGCCCACAACGTATCGCTTCGTCAGCGTGCTTTGAAGATGGGCTACACACTCAATGAGTACAGTCTTGCCAAAGTCGAAAACCAGCAGGTCGTCGCTGCGAAATCGGAAGAGGAGATCTATGCCGCGCTGAAGCTCGACTACATTCCTCCCGAGCTGCGGGAGAACACTGGTGAGATTGATGCCGCCGAGAGGCACGCGCTGCCGGACTTGATTACTCAGCAGGACCTGCAGGGCGACGTGCACATGCACACGGTTGAGACCGATGGGCGCAACAGCATCGAGGAAATGGCGCTGGCAGCGCGCGACCGCGGCTACAAATACATGGCGATCACCGATCATTCCAAGAACCTGGCCTTCGCCAACGGCCTCGATGACAAGCGTGCCCTGGAACATGTCCTGCGAATTCACGAGGCGGATAAGTCAGTAGATGCCATCCGGATTTTCGCTGGAATTGAAGTAGACATCCTCGCCGACGGCGCGCTCGACCTTTCTGATTCGGTGCTTGAACAGATGAACCTGGTCATCGCTAGTGTTCATTCCCACTTCAACCAGACTGCCGAGGAAATGACCGCGCGTCTGCTAAAGGCAATTGGGAACCCGAACGTCTCGATCATTGGACATCCCACCGGCCGGCTTCTCCTTCGCCGTGACGCTTACGGATTCGATCTCGACGCAGTTCTCGAGGCCGCCGCCCGCCACAAAGTCGCCATGGAGCTGAACGCCTATCCTGACCGGCTCGATCTTTGCGACCGGCACCTAAGGCTGGCCAAGCAACATGGGGTAAAGATCGTGATCAATACTGACTCACACCACACTTCGCACATGGAGAAGATCCGTTTTGGAGTGCTTCAGGCGCGCCGGGCATGGCTTACCCCGAAAGATGTGCTCAATACGCTGCCGGTGGAGAAGTTTGCTCAGGCGATGAAGCACGCCTGGCCAGCCGCCGAAGTTTGAGGCTCGCGAGTACAATCTTCTGAGTAGGAGCGCCCTATGTCGAGTCCATCCTCCACGCCTCCACCGCCTGCTCCGGAACCACCTTCTACTCCGAATGAGCAGAGCGACTTCAATATTGGAGAGGAGTATGGTACAGCGCGTAAGAGCCTTCCTCCCGCAGGCATTGTTGCCATCTGTTTGGTGGTCGTGGTGGCGATCGCGGCGCTCTGGGCCCTAACGCACCGCGCCCATGCTCAGGCGACGGGCTCGATTGATGACGTTGTTTCGGTTCCCATTCCCGGTGAGGACATGGTCATGGTGGCGCTAAACGTCTCGATCCAAAATGGCGGAGAGAAGCCCTCCTGGATTCATACAATCCAGGTTACGACCGAGGCAGGAGGCAACACATTCACCGACGACGCCGCACCTGCGGTCGATGTGCAGCGATATTTTCAGGCCTTTCCGGACCTCAAGCAGCACGCGCTGAATGTTTTGACGACGGAAGCCAGAATGAACCCTGGGAGCAAGATCGCCGGGACGATTGTGGTCAGTTTTCCGGTCAAGGCAGACGTGTTCGCTGCACGCAAATCGCTGACGGTCACGATTACGCCGTATGATGAGCTGCCTCTGGTACTGAAGAAATAGCGGCTAATGCTTCTGAAGATATTTTCGGCGTACCGGATGATTGCGAGCGCTGGGATTTAGTTCGTCATATTTGAGGCAGCTGATCGAGCCGTCCACTTCCAGCACCCCGAGCGCAACATCGTGGTAGCTGTTGATTCCGTGCTCGCGTAATGCCCTTTCCAGTTCGTCCATGCTGACACGTTCTTTGGACATATGCGCAGTGATCACCTCTCCATTGTGAACCAGCAGAGTTGGCTGCCCCTCAACCGCTTTGCGAAAGCGGCGATTAGTCCCCGAGAGTTCGGCGATTAGATAATTCATAATCAGCAGCGTGATGGCGGCCGCGATCCCACCGATCAGCGACGTGTCCGGACCAGTCATCGCATTCTGCACCGAGTTCGAGATCAGCAGCAGTAAGGTCAGATCGAACGGCGTCATCTGTCCGACTTCGCGCTTGCCGCTTAACCGCACTCCCACGAGCACGACCAGGTAGATAACAGTCGTCCTCAAGACGATTTCAACGATGACGTGGGTTCCAGGAAACATGTCCGAGCCCTCAGGTGCAGGTAGTCTGAACGATTTGTGCCGAATGGGCAACCGCGCAACCTGACGCGCTATGGTAGCTTTAAATGGTAATATATATGGTAAAATGGCATTATGATTACCACAACCAGCATCGACAAAGCAGGGCGCATAGTCCTGCCTAAGCCAGTAAGGGATGAGTTGCAGCTAGCGCCTGGTGATTCCCTGGAAGTGGAGAGCTCTGAAGACCGGGTCATACTGCGCCCGGCACGAGGCAGCGGACGTATGCGCAAGGAACGTGGGATGTGGGTTTTTGATTCAGGAGAGCCGCTCAGCGCGGATGTTGTAAACAAAACCCTGCGCCGAGTCCGCGATGAGCGCGATCGCCGTAATCGGTAAGTCCCAGTGAAATATTTCTTCGACACGTCCGTTCTGGTGGCCGCTGTTTCGGTGCTGCACGTCCACCACCGACCCAGCCAGGCGGCTTATCTGGCGGCTGACAAGAATACTTCGAGTTGCGCAGCACACAGCCTGGCTGAAGTTTACGCTGTGCTGACCCGGCTTCCTGGAAAACAGCGCTTAAGTTGCGATCAAGCATTGTTGTTTGTTGACGATATTCGGGAGCGATTTACGCCCATTGCACTCGACGAAGCGGAATATTGGTCTGCCATCACAGCCGCCGCTTCCGAGGGTGTTATCGGGGGCACTGTTTACGATGCCCTGATTGCCCGTTGTGCGCTCAAAGGTAAGGCTACGGTCCTTTACACCTGGAACTTGGACCATTTTCGTCGTCTCGGACCAGAGGTCGCGAAACGGGTACGCACGCCGTAAATGGAAGTCGTGGACGTTGCCCGGTTCACAGCTCAACCTTCCTTAGCCGCAGTGAGTTCGTAATTACGGAGACTGAGCTCAAGCTCATCGCCGCCGCCGCAAGGATTGGACTGAGAAGCAATCCGAAAAATGGATAGAGCACACCTGCTGCGATCGGAACTCCGAGGGAGTTGTAGATAAACGCGAAGAAAAGATTCTGCCGAATATTTTTCATGGTCGCGCGGCTCAGCCTCCGGGCGCGAACAATGCCCGCCAGATCGCCCTTCACCAAGGTGATCCCTGCGCTCTCGATGGCGACGTCGGTGCCAGTACCCATGGCGATGCCTACGTTCGCCTGCGCGAGTGCGGGTGCATCGTTGATCCCATCGCCGGCCATGGCGACGATGCGACCTGCTTTCTGAAGGCGCGAGACGGTCTCAGATTTTTTGTCGGGCAAAACCTCCGCTTCGAACTCCTCGATTCCGAGTTCCCGGGCGACTGCAGCCGCGGTAGCTCGGCTGTCACCAGTAAGCATTACGATACGCAGACCCTCTTTTCTAAGCTCGGTCACGGCTGACGGTGTGGACCCCTTCACTGGGTCAGCAATCCCCAGCAGAGCTGCCGCTTGCCCTTCAATGCCAACGAAAACTACCGTTTGTCCGCGGGAACGAAGCTCTTCCGCTTTCTGCGGAAGACTGTCCAGCGAGACTCCCCTTTCGGAAAAGAGCTTCTCGTTCCCTGCAATCGCGAGGCTTCCGCCGACCCTCCCTGCGATTCCCCGCCCAGCGTACGAATGAAAATCGCTGACCTTGGCCAGAACCACACTACGCGCCTGGGCTGCGGCCAGAATTGCCGAGGTCAGCGGATGCTCACTTCCCTGCTCAAGAGAGGCCGCAATGCGCAGAATTTCCAGCTCAGAAATGCCAGGGCTTGGCACCACGGAGACAACTCGCGGCCTCCCTTCGGTCAATGTTCCGGTTTTGTCCACAATTAACGTGTCCACGTTCTCCAGCGTCTCGAGCGCCTCAGCATTCTTGATCAGCACACCCGAATGAGCACCGCGGCCGGTGCCAACCATGATCGCCATCGGTGTCGCCAGTCCAAGTGCACACGGACACGCAATGATCAAGACCGCCACCGCATTCACAATCGCGTGCGCGAAGCGCGGCTCTGGACCGAAAACGGCCCAGAGAACAAATGTCAGGACAGAGATCGCAATCACCGCGGGCACGAACCATCCTGCAACTTTGTCGGCCAACTTCTGGATGGGTGCTCGGCTGCGCTGTGCCTGGCTAACCATTTTCACAATCTGCGCCAACAACGTCTCACGGCCCACACGTTCGGCTCGCATGATGAACGATCCCGAAGAGTTCACCGTGGCACCGATCACCCGGCTGCCTGCCGTCTTCTCGACCGGAACCGATTCGCCAGTGATCATGGACTCATCGACCGAACTGTGTCCTTCAAGAACGACGCCGTCTACCGGAACCTTTTCTCCGGGACGCACTCGCAGACGGTCTCCCACCATCACCTGATCCAAGGGAATGTCTTGTTCTTTTTCGTTACCATTGCGCAATACACGCGCAGTTCTCGGAGCCAAATTTAGCAGAGCGCGAATTGCTGCTCCCGTCCGGCTGCGCGCGCGCAGTTCGAGTACTTGGCCTAGCAGCACCAGAGTGACAATTGCTGCCGCCGCCTCAAAATAAACTGCCGGTCGGCCGCTCATCTCGCGAAATGACGCGGGAAAGATCCCCGGCATCAGTGTGGCGACCAGACTGTACACGTAAGCCACGCCGGTGCCCATTGCGATCAGCGTGAACATGTTCGTGGAACGGTTCACAACTGAAGCCCATCCGCGCTGAAAGAACGGCCACCCGCCCCATAGGACAACGGGGCTTGCCAGCAACAGTTCGATCCACGAAAGCCATCCGCCCGGCAGCGCGTGTTGCACCGGCATTCCCGGCAACATGTCCGCCATCGCGATTCCCAGTAATGGGACCGTCAGAATCGCGCTGACCCAAAGTCTCCGGGACATGTCGCGCAGCTCGGGATTCTCTTCGTCGGTTACGGTGATCGTCCGCGGTTCGAGCGCCATTCCGCAGATGGGGCAATTCCCCGGCGCCTGACGGACGATCTCCGGATGCATCGGGCAGGTATATTCGATCCGAGTCGCAGCCACGGGCGTTTCGGGCTCGAGCGCCATGCCGCAGCTCGGACACGGCCCAGGCTTCGACTGGCGGACCTCGGGGCACATAGGGCAGACGTAATTGATTGACCTGTGATCCTGGGAAGTCAGAGCGGATTCCGCGATTTTTTTCGGCGGCGGGGCCCCCCCGAGTGTCACCAGAGCCGGGCCAGCAGTCCTTGGCTGCAAATATTCCTGTGGACGTGCCTGGAACTTCTGAGCGCATCCTGAACAACAAAAGTAATAGGTCTCCCCGGCGTGCTCGGCCTTGGCAA
>WNGL01000426.1_pt1 | contig 56439 bp, 53 predicted proteins | sample 5400591 | NCBI WGS metagenome assembly WNGL01 (sample SAMN13153377, study PRJNA577476) | soil metagenome | isolation source: 80 cm soil or saprolite under Garry oak tree replicate 1 | place: USA:California | collected 2016-06-15 | reverse complement strand
CCCAAGGGCGAGCTCCGCGAAGGCCTGCAACGACTCGGGGTTGGCCAGGGCGCCGGTCGCCGCCGCCCGGTCGACCGGGGTACCGGTGAGGATCTTCTTCACCGGTACCTCCAGCTTCTTCGCCGACAGCGTGCGGGGCACCGCCCGTACCTGATAGATCTCATCGGGCACGTGCCGGGGCGACAGCGCGGTGCGCAGCTCCCGGGCGATCCGCGCGCGCAGCGCGTCGTCCAGTTCCCGGCCCGGGGCGAGGACCACGAACAGCAGCAGCTCCCCGGCGCCGCCCTCGGGATCCTCCAGATGCACCACGACCGAGTCGACGACCTCGGGCAGCCCTTCGACCACCGAGTAGAACTCCGCCGTGCCCAGGCGTACCCCGCCCCGGTTCAGCGTCGCGTCGGAGCGCCCGGTGATGATGCAGGTGCCCCGCTCGGTGATGGTGATCCAGTCGCCGTGCCGCCAGACACCCGGGTACACGTCGAAATAGGCCTCCCGGTAGCGCTCGCCGGTATCGTCGCCCCAGAAGCCGACCGGCATGCTGGGCATCGGCGCGGTGATGACCAGCTCGCCGAGCTGGCCGATGACCGGCTCGCCCTTGTCGTTGAAGGCCTCCACGCGGGCGCCCAGGCAACGGCAGGAGATCTCCCCTTCGTAGACCGGCACGATTGGGGAGCCGCCGACGAACCCGGTGCACACGTCGGTACCGCCGGACAGCGAGGCGAGCAGCACGTGCTCGCCGACCGCCTCGTACACCCACCGGAAGCCCTCGGGCGGCAGCGGCGCACCGGTCGAGCCGACGCCGCGCAATGAGGAGAGGTCGGCCATCTCCCGCGGTACGACGCCGGCCTTGCGGCAGGCCAGCAGGAACGGCGCGGACGTCCCGAAGTAGGTGACACCGGCCTCGGCCGCCAGGCGCCACAGAGCGGTCGGGTCGGGTGCGCCGTCGTACATGACGATCGCCGCGCCGACGGCCGGCCCGGAGACCAGGAAGTTCCACATCATCCAGCCGGTGGTCGTGTACCAGAAGAACCGGTCGCCGGGGCCGAGGTCGTGGTGCAGCCCCAGCATCTTCAGGTGCTCGACGAGGATGCCGCCGTGGCCGTGGACGATCGGCTTGGGCAGTCCGGTGGTACCCGAGGAGTAGAGCACGTACAGCGGATGGTCGAACGGTACCGGCGTGAAGGCCAGCGGCTCGTCGGTGTCGCTGCTCAGTTCCGACCACCCGTCGGCGGCCGTACCGTCCAGATAGGACAGCGTGACCAGATGCTCCACAGAGGACAGTGCACTGTGGACGGCCGCGACCTCGGCCCGCCGGTCGATCCGCTTGCCGCCGTAGACGTACCCGTCGACGGCGACGAGGACCTTCGGCGCGATCTGCTGCCAGCGGTCGACCACGGACCGGGTACCGAACTCCGGCGCGCACGAGGAGAACACCGCGCCGAGGCTGGCCGTCGCCAGCATGAGTACGAAGGTCTCGGGAATGTTCGGCGCGTACGCGGCCACCCGGTCGCCCGGGCAGACCCCGAGCCGGACCAGCCCGGCCCGTACCCGCCGGACCTGCTCGCGCAACTGTGCAACGGTCAGCGTGACCGGCGCGCGGGTCTGCGAATACCCGAGGACCACCGGCTCGTCCTCGGCGAGACCGGGGGTGCGCAGCACGTGTTCGGCGTAGTTGAGCGTCGCGCCGGGGAACCAGCGGGCCCCGGGCATGCGCGCATCCGGGATGGTACCGGTGGGTGGTTCGTACGCGCGGACGCCGAAATGGTCCCAGACCGCCCGCCAGAAACCGGCCAGGTCGGTGGTGGACCACTCCCACAGGTCCGGGTACCCCGCGAAGGTCCAGCCGCGCTCCCGGTCGAGCCAGGCCAGGAAGTCACCCACCCGGGAGCGCTGCCCCGCGGGCGGCCGCCACAACACCTCTCCGAGGCTCATGCCCTTATCCTGCCGCGCCGGTCGAAGATCTCCGCCACACGGGGTGTTCAATCGATGCGGACACGGTACGGTGCGCGGTATGCGACACCTGTGGACTCTCATCGCCGCGATAGTGGTCGCGCCCGCGGCGTGGCTCTTGATCGCGTACGGCCAGCCACAGTCGGCGGCCGCATTTGCGAAGTCGATCCAGGGCGGCAGCTGGCACGCCACCGACTTCGTCTGGCCGCTGCTGTTCCTCGCGGGCGCCGGCATCCTTCTCGGCCTGCTGGCGACGCTGCGGTTCTCGCCGCTCGGCGCGGTGCTGACCGGCCTGGTCTACGTAGCCAGCTATGTGGCCGCGATGTTCGACGGCAAGGACGTGTACAAGCTGCTCAGCCAGCGGGACGTCTCGCTGTTCAACCACCGGGCGCACCTGTACGACCCGGTCGTCAACGGCACCACCCTGCTGCTCGGCGCGCTGCTGCTGGTCGGCGTCGTGAGCCTGGACCGCTGGCGGCGGTGGCCGGGTACGGCCGTGGAGCCGGCACTGGGCGAGGCGGTACCGGAGGGCGAGCCGGGCGCCGAGGAGACGAAGGACTTCTGGACGCCGGCGACGCCGGTCAACACGCCGCTCGACGGCCAGTTCGGCGACGATCCGTCGACCGAGCGGGTCGTCCCGGGTCAGTTCGGCTCGTCGGCGTGGCATACCCCGCCGGGAGAGACCACCAGGGAAGAGCAGTCGAGGTAAGAGCCATTCGTCGGAACCGCGCAGTTGACCTGAGGGGGTAGGTTTCTGACGATCGCTAGCTGGAAGCCGCTCCGACAAGCTGCGCGACTGACGATCGCTAGCTGGAAGCCGCTCCGACAAGCTGCGCTACTGTGCAACTGCACCCTGCGGGAGGCACCATGCGCCACCTCGGCTCGATCGCCCTCTCCCTCGTCCTGGCGGCGGGCGTTTACGTGTTGGTCGGCATCGGGTCGGTCCGGCTGAGCGAGGCCGTCATCGCCGATTCCGTCAAGCACGACTACACCGGCCGGGCGATCGGGGTCTTCGCCCTGCTCGTGGCCGGGGCGCTGTACATGCTCATGGTCCTGCCCAGGATCTCGCCACTGGGTCCGGTGCTGGCCGCGCTGGCGTATCTCGGCTTCGAGGGATGGCTGCTGGTACCGGGCGTCAAGGTCCCGTCGGTGCTCGAGCACACCCTGCTCGGCGCCCGTGGCGCGCTCGTCGCCCCGGCCATCTACGGGCTTCCCGTGCTGCTCGCCGTCCCGCTGCTGGGCACGCTGCTGAGCCCGCAGCGGTGGCGGGGCGGTGCCCGGCCGGCCCCGGCGGTGCCGTTCGCGGCGGCCCCGCCCGGCTACCCGCCGTACCCGTCCAGCTCGGCCGGCCCGTACGCGCCGGCCGCCTCGGCATACCCGCCGCCCCCGCCGCTGTACCCGGGCGCGACGGCGGTACCGCCGCTGTCCGCGTACGAGCCGCCGATCTCGGGCGGACCGGTGCCGACCTCGGGATCGCCGACATACGCGGCTGCCGCCCCCGCCGTCCAGCGGCCCGCCGAGCTACAGCCCGTCACCGTCGAGCTACCAGCCGCCACAGTGGCCGAACTATCCAGCGGCGCCGTCGGCGGCCGGCGGGCCGACCAGCTATCCGCAGCGACCGTCGAGCGGCCCGCCCGGCCCGCAGCCGTTCCCGGCGGTACCGTCGAATGTGGAGCCGGAGCCGCCGGCCGATCCGGACTCCACCCGCAAGCTCTGAGCCGGCGGTTCGACACCCGGTTCAACCGGGCGGTAACGTACGCCCGGCGAGCCGCCCGGCGCCGTACCGTTTATCCTCGCCGGGATGGCATTATCAGCGCGTGTCCCCCGTTACGAGCGGAGAACCGGCGTGACCATTGCGTATCCCAACAACCAGGCCCTGCAGACCCCGCTGTCGGTCAGCCCGCCCTCCGGCGCCCAGCGCCCGCGGCTGACCTTCCTCGGTACCGGCTACCTCGGTGCCACATACGCGGTCTGTTTCGCGGAGATGGGCTACGAGGTGCTCGGCTTCGACGTCGACGACGCCAAGATCGCCAAACTGAGCGACGGCGAGGTGCCGTTCCACGAGCCCGGCCTCGACGAGCTGCTGCGCAAGAACCTCGCCACCGCCCGGCTGCGCTTCACCACCTCCTACGACGAGGTGGCCGAGTTCGGCGACGTGCACTTCATCTGCGTGGGTACCCCACAGCGGCCGGACGGGCTGGCCGCCGACCTGTCCTATGTGGAGACCGCCGTCAGCCATCTGGCCCAGCGGCTGGCCCGCAAGGCGCTGATCGTGGGCAAGTCGACGGTACCGGTCGGCACCGCCGAGTGGGTCGAGGAGATCGTGCAGCGGTTCAGCCCGGCGGAAGCCGGCGTCGAGGTGGCCTGGAGCCCGGAGTTCCTCCAGGAGGGCTTCGCGGTCGAGGACGTGCTGCGCCCCAATCGGGTGATCTTCGGGGTGAAGAGCGAGTGGGCGCAGGCGCTGCTCTACGCCGCGCACAAGGGCGTGTTCGACCTGGCGCAGAACGAGGACCGCGAGGTACCGGTCGTGGTCACCGACTTCGCCACCGCCGAACTGGTCAAGGTGGCGGCCAACGCGTTCCTCGCCACCAAGATCTCGTTCATCAACGCGATGGCCGAGGTGTGCGAGGCCAGCGGTGCCGACGTCGCCCAGCTCGCCCGGGCGATCGGGTACGACCCCCGGATCGGCAACAAGTTCCTCCGGGCCGGGCTCGGCTTCGGCGGGGCCTGCCTACCCAAGGACATCCGCGCGTTCCAGGCCCGCGCCCAGGAACTGGGGGTCGGCGAGGCGCTGCGATTCCTGCACGAGGTGGATCTGATCAACCAGCGCCGCCGCCAGCGGATCGTCCAGCTCGCCGCGGAACTGCTGTCCCGGCCCAACGGTCCGGCCGGTCCGGATCTCAGCGGACTCAAGATCGCGGTACTGGGTGCCACGTTCAAGCCCAACTCCGACGACGTGCGCGACTCGCCGGCCCTGGCCGTCGCGGGCAAGCTGCACCGCACCGGCGGGACGGTCGTGGTCTACGACCCCGAGGGAATGGCCAACGCCGAGCGCGAGCTGCCCGAGGTCTGCTACGCCAAGACGATGGCCGACGCGGTGACCGGCGCCGACCTGGTGTGCGTGCTCACCGAGTGGGAGGAGTTCCGCAACGCCGACCCGATCGCCCTCGCCGAGCTGGTCTCCGGGCGCCGGGTGATCGACGCGCGTAACTGCCTCGACCAGCTGGCGTGGGTACGCGCCGGTTGGGAGTACCGCGGCATGGGTCGCCCCGCGCTCACCTGATCGGGCACGAGGGGATCTTCGGGACTAGCCAGGGGTGCCCCTCAATCGGCATGCTTTCGGGAGAACCCCGACAGGAGGGCTGCCGTGGGGACATACCCCTGCTCGAACTGCGGCGCGCGCGCCGACACCGTGACCGGCTGCCCTGAGTGCGGGCGCACCGTCGAGCAGGAGATCGCCGAGCTCAGCAAGGTGATCACCAAGATGCAGTTCCGCAACCGGGACATGGTCGAGTCCCGGGCGGTACTGCTCAAGCGGATCCAGGGCGCGATCGCCACCCGCTCGCTGCTGCTCCAGGCGACCGAGCAGCAGCAGGCGGCACAGAGCAGCCGGCTGTTCCGGGTGAAGACGCCCCCGCCGATCGGCTTCGGTGGCGCCCGGAGCGTGGTACCCGCGCAACGGACGGCCCCGCCACCGGTCAAGCCGGGTAAGGCCATCCCGCTGGAGCAGTTGCCCGGCAACGGCAACGGCGGCCCTCCGGTACCGGACGAGCCGCCGCACCCGCACGGGCCCGAGGTGTCCAGCCTCTCGATGCAGAACGTGCTGCTCTGGCTCGGCGCGCTGCTCTTCGCGATCACCGGTACCGCCTACCTGCTGCGTACCCTCGCCGGTACCGGCCGGGTCGTGGTGTTCACCCTGCTCGCCGCGGTCATCCTCGCCGGCGCGATCCCGGTCGCCCACCGGCTGCTGACCTCCACCGCTGAGACTATCGCCTCGGTCGGCCTGCTCTACGTCCTGCTCGACGGGTTCGCCATCCGGTCGGCCTGGTTCGCCCACACCGCGCTGCCCCGCACCACGTTCGCCGGCCTGATCTTCCTCGGTACCGCCGGGGTGGCCGCCTCGTACCGCAAGCTCACCCACCTGAAGGCCCCCCGGTTCGCCACGATGCTGCTGTTGCAGCCGGTCATCCCGCTGCTCGCCGGGTCCGCCCTGCACGGCGTGGTGGCCTGGGCCGGGGTACTGGCGGCGGTCGGCCTGCAGGATCTGCTGATGGCGATGGTGCTGCGGAGCCGGCCGAACGGCACCGGATACCTCGAGGACGCCGCGTGGGTACTGCACGGGCTCGCCGTGGTGGCCTCGGTGACCTACGCCACCGTCGCGCTGGCCCAGGCGCACACTTTCCCGGCGGCGCTGTCCGGGGCGGCGGGACTGATCCTCGCCGGCACCGTCGGGCTGGACGGTGGGCTCATCGCGCGGCGCTGGCCGTTCGCCGACATCGGCGCGGGCCTGTTCACCCTCGCCCTCATCGGGGCGACCGGGCGCCTCGCCGCCGTCGCCCTCCCGGGCCGGGGCCTGGTCACCACGGCGCTGACCATCCTGCTGACCGCGCTCGCGGTGCGGTACCTGCCGGCGACCGCCCGGCGCGGGCCGCAGCTGGCGGGCGCGCTGGCCGCCGGTACCACCGGGGTGGTCATCCTCGCCCGCGCCCTGGACGGGATCGTGGCTTCGGTGCGCGCGGCGACGCCCTACTGGACCGCGGACCTGAGCCAGTACCCCCACCGGGTGGCGACGGCCGCCGGCCCGGACTCCTGGCAGCTCGCGCTCGCCGTCCTGATCATCACGGTTGCCGTCGTCCTGATGCTGCCCGGCGGCGTACGGGCCGACGGCGCCGTGGTCGGGATCACCCTGACGCTGATCCTCGTACCCGCGACGGTGCGGCTGCCCTACGCCGCCGCACCGGCCGTGCTCGTCGCCGGCGCGGTGGTCCTCGGTGCCTACGGGCTAGCCGCACGGACCGATCGGGCGGCCTGGGTGCGCGTCGGCACGGCCGCCCTGCTCGGCTTCTACGCCACCGCGATCAGCCTGGCCCGACCCGGTGCCGCCGCGATCACACTGACCACGCTCGCCGTCGCCGGGGTAATGATCGGCGTGGCGCCCTGGCTCGAGTTCACCGCCGGCGGCCGCCCGACCGAGGTGGTGACCGAGGCGGCCCTGGGCGGGGCGGCCTTCGCGCTGCCCGGAGCCGTCGCGTTCGCCGTCGCCGTCCGCAGAACAAGGCGCCCGGACCGATCCTCGCCGCCGGCTTCCTGGCCGTCGCCGGTACCCTCGGCGGCGCCACGCTCGCCCGGGTCGCCCGCGCGGCGACCACCCCCCTGCCCACGCTGGGCGCGACGCTGGGCGCGGTCACCGTCTCGCTGACCGCGTTCAACACGCGACATGTCGCGCTCGCCGACCTCGGGGTCGCCGCCCTGCTGCTCGGCGGCGCCGTGATGCTGATCCTGGCGCCGTGGCTGGACGCGAGCCGCCAGCCCGGGGCCCGGCTCGACGGTTCCGACCTCGCCGCGGTCGTGGTCACCACCGGAGCGATCGCCGCCGTCGCGCGGGTCGCCGCGCTCCTGGTGCCGCAGTACCCGCTGGCCACCGCCGCGGCCGTGGTGCTCGCGGTGGCCCTGGGCGTCCGGGGATTGCCGGTCGGCCTGCGCCACGGCCCGACCGTCGGCAGCACGATCGTCGGCGGTGCCGTCGCCGCGGTGGCCGGACTCGCGGCCGTGGTCGGCGGGATCGACGCGCTGCGGGCCAACACCAAGATCTGGCACACCGACCTCGTGCACTGGAATGCCCACCTGCCCGGCGGCCCGGGGCGGCAGATCCCGGTGGCGTTGCTGCTGCTGGCCATCGCCGCGGTCGTGGTGCTGGCGCCGCCGGCCGACCAGGCGGTCGGCGTGCTCCTCATCGGGCTCGCCGCGCTCGCCCTGCCGGCCGCGTTCGCGCTGCCGTGGTGGTCGCCGATAGCCGTGAGCGGGCTGGCGTCCACGGTTGCCGGGCTCGCGGCTGCCCGGTCGGTGGAGCCGACCGTGGCCTTCGCGCGGGCCGGCGTCGCGACGCTGCTGTTCGCCGACACCGTCGGCGCCAGCCTGGTCCGGCCGGACGTCACCGCGACCACGCTGCTCATGTCCGCGGTCATCTACGCCACCGTGGCGGCCGTCGCCATCCGGACGTACCGGGAGGTCGAGGCCGAGCATCTGGTACAGATCGGCGGGGGCGGGCTGGCCGGTGCCATGCTGACCCTGACCGCGGCGGCCGGGTGCGGCTCGGCAGCCCTGCACCAGCCGCTCGCGCTCGTACTGACCGCCGCGCTCGCGGGGCTCTGCCTCGCGCTCGCCGTTGTCGCGGTCACCTGTGACGCCGAGGCCTTCCTGCCGTTCGCCACCGGTGCGGTCGCCATCGGGGGTACCGCGATCGCCATCGCGACCCTGAACACCAGGCTGCCGGTCTCGGTGTACGCGGCAGCCGCGGCGCTGCTTGCCGTCATCGCCGAACTGCTGCGGGCGGCGGTCATCGAGCGCCACGCGAACCGGTCCGGCTCCGGTCTCGCGGTACCCCGCCCGGCGCCCGGATCGGTGCGGTACCTGCGCGCCCGGCGCCTGCCCCGCCGTCAGGGGTACGTGCTGCTGCTCGCGGCCGGTCCGGCGACGGTACTGGCGGCGCTCGAACTGGCGCCGTCGGTGATCGCCGCGCTGGTCGGCCCGTACCAATGGGTCAACCGTGTCTGGCAGACGCAGCCGCGTGATTCGCTGTCCTCGCTCGGCACGCTGGCGTCCTGGGTGGGCGACGGCAACCAGGTGCTCGCCGCGGTCGTCCTGACCCTGGCGGCGGCCCTCGGTGCGCTCGGGTTCGCCGGCAGCCGGGCGGCGGTACAGGCCCGGTTGGTCGCGGTCGTCATTCCCGGGATCGCGATCACCTTGCTCATCGCGCCGTACGCGCTGCGCAGCCCGTGGCCGGACGGCCCGGTCGCGGCGGTCGCCGTCGCCGTCCTGTGCGGACTCGGCGTCGCGCTGACCCAGACGCCGCCGGACACCCTCGCCGCCGAGCCGCTGCGCGCAGCCCGCCGGATCGTCGTGGCGATCTGCATCGCGGCCGGGGCTGCCGGCCTCGCCGGAAGCCTGGCGACCCGCCCCGCCACCGTGGCCGCACTGGCCGCCACCGCGCTGGCCGGGCTGGTCGCGGCGCTGTGGGGCGTCACCCAACCGGCCCGGATCGCCGGGTGGCTGATCTCCGCCACCGCCGGAAACCTGCTCGCGCTGGTGGTCGGCTCGCTCGCCGGCCTGCCGGTGTACGTATCGGCGTTCCTGGTCGGGGTCGTGGCCGGCTCGCAGCTGATCGTCGCCGCCCTGCTGCCCCAATTGCGCCGGCCGGAGGCGGCCAGCGAGACGATCACGGTGGAGGCGAGCGGGTACGCCGGCGCCGTCCTCGGCCTCCTGCTCGCCGCCCGGTCGCTGCCGCACCTGGCGGTGTTCACCTGCGCGTGGGGCGCGGTACTCGGGGTGGCCGCGACCAAACCGGACCGGCCCCGCCTGTACCGCAGCACGCTGATCTGGCTCGGTGCCGCGCACGAGGTCGTGGCGTGGTGGCTGCTGATGCACCTCGGCAACGTCGGGGTACCGGAGGCCTACACGCTCGCGGTCGCCGTGGTCGCGCTCATCACCGGGTACGTGGAGGTGCGCCGCCATCCGGACCTGTCCAGCTGGACGGCGTACGGGGTGGCGCTGCTCGCCGGGTTCCTGCCGAGCCTCGCGATCGTGCTGTCCACCGGGCAGACACCGCTGCGCCGGGCGCTGCTGATCGTGTTCGCGGCGGCGACGGTCGCCGGTGGCGCGTGGCGCCGCCAACAGGCACCGGTGGTGATCGGGGCCGGGGTACTGATCGTGGCGGCGCTGCACGAGCTGGCGGTACTGTCCACGGCCGCGCTGCTCTGGACGATCATGGCGCTGGTCGGCGCGGCCCTGGTGGCCCTCGGCGCCAACTTCGAGAAGCGGCGCCTGGACATCATGCGGCTACGCGGGGCGCTCGGCCGCCTGCGCTAGCGCGGCGTCTTTCTGTGCCACCAGGTCCTTGAGGTGCTGCTGGTACGCGGCCATCCGGGCGCGCAGATCGGGGTCGGCGGCGCCGAGGATCCGGACCGCGAGCAGGCCGGCGTTGCGGGCGCCGCCGATCGACACCGTCGCCACCGGTACCCCGGCCGGCATCTGCACGATCGACAGCAGCGAGTCCAGGCCGTCGAGGTACTTCAGCGGTACCGGTACCCCGATCACCGGCAGCGTCGTCGCCGCGGCCACCATGCCGGGCAGATGCGCCGCGCCCCCCGCCCCGGCGATGATCACGCGAAGTCCACGGTCGGCGGCCTGTTCCGCGTACGCGAGCATCTTCTGCGGCGTGCGGTGCGCGGAGACCACGCCGACCTCGTAGGACACCTCGAACTCGGTCAGCGCCTCGGCAGCCGCCGACATCACCGTCCAGTCCGAGTCGCTACCCATGATCAGCCCGACGACCGGCTGTGTCATCCACCCTCCCGAAGCCAACGGGCAGCCCGGAGAGCGCGCTCCCGTACCGTCGCCATGTCTTCCCCGAGCGCGGTAACATGGCCGATCTTGCGGCCCGGCTGGACCTGCTTGCCGTAGAAGTGCACCTTCACCGCCGGATCGGCGGCGAACAAATGGTGCAGCCGCTCGTCGATCGGCATCCCGCCCGCCTCGCCACCCAGTACGTTGGCCATCGCCACGGCCGGCGCGGTCAGCCCGGTGTCCCCCATCGGGTAGTCCAGCACCGCCCGCAGGTGCTGCTCGAACTGCGAGGTACGGGCGCCCTCGATGGTCCAGTGCCCGGAGTTGTGCGGGCGCATCGCCAGCTCGTTGACGAGCAGGCCGGCCTCGGTCTCGAACAGCTCGACCGCCAGCAGCCCGACCACGGCCAGCTCGTCCGCCAGCCGGATGGCCAGCTGCTGGGCCTCGACCGCCCGCCGGGGATCCAGATCCGGCGCGGGTGCCAGTACCTCGAGACAGATGCCGTCACGCTGGACGGTCTCGACGACGGGGTACGCGGCGACCTGGCCGAACGGCGAGCGGGCGACGAGCGCGGCCAGCTCGCGGCGCAGCGGTACCCGCTCCTCGACGATCAGCTCGACCTCGGGCAGCGGGTCGTCCCGGTCGACGATCCACACACCCCGGCCGTCGTACCCGCCCCGGACCTTCTTGGCCACGAGCGGCCAGCCAACCGAAGCGGCGAACCGGGCCGCCTCGGCGCCCGCTGCCCAGCGCGGGATCGGTACCCCCAGCTCCGCCAGGCGCTCGCGCATGGCGCGCTTGTCCTGCACGTACCGCAGCGGGCCCGGGCCCGGCGCCACGTTGATCCCGTCGGCGACCAGCGCCGCGACGTGCCCGACGGGTACGTGCTCGTGGTCGAACGTCACCACGTCGCAGCCATTGGCGAACGCGCGCAGGGCGTCGAGGTCGGTGTGGTGCCCGAGGTAGACGTCGGCGGCCACCTGCGCGGCGCCGTCGTCGGGCGCGACGGCGAGGATGCGCAGCGACTGGCCAAGGGAGATCGCCGCCTGATGGGTCATCCGGGCCAGCTGGCCGCCGCCCACCATGCCGACCACGGGCAGACCGGTACGGGTATCCATCTCGGCCGCGATCCTAACCGGCCGCGGCTGACGAACGCCGGCTGGTCGCCGCTCCGACAAGCTGCGCGGCTGGCGAACGCCGGCTGGTAGCCGCTCCGACAAGCTGCGCGGCTGGCGAACGCCGGCTGGTAGCCGCTCCGACGCCGCAGCTCCCAGACCGGACCAGGAGAGTCGTCGCCGGCCTGCGCCGGCCGCAGCGGGAGCACCGTGCCCGGCAGGGTAATCCTCCCGCTGCCGCCGGTCCGCAATTACTCCAGCGTCGGGCCCTGCTTGCGCAGCTCGTCGACCGCCCCCATCGCGTCGCGGAGCTGCCCGAGCCACTGGTCGGCATGCTCGCCGACCAGGCGGACGCACCAGGCCAGCGCCTCGGACCGGGACCGCGCCACGCCGGCGTCGATCAGGGTGTCGAGCACCTGCCGGTCGGGCTGGCGCAGCCGGGTCATCACCGGCGCGCCGTAGGTGGTGAACAATTCGGTGGTACCGCCGGCCCGCGCGCCCCAGGACACCTTCCGGCGGTACCGGTGCTCCGCCTGCCGGGCGATGCCGATCCGCCGGTCCCGGGTCGACTCCCGGAAGCTGGCGATCCGGCCGGCCTCGGCGCTGGCCTGCTCGGCGGCCGTCGAATCGTCGTCGAGCGTGGGCTCGGGCAGCCGCCCGATGATGAGGATCTCGTCGCGGTCGATGGTGATGTCGGGGCGTTCGGTGAACCAGTCGTCGGGTAGCGCACCGAGAATCCAGGCCGGCGCGTCGTCGGCGGCCGGCGGCTCGCCACGGCCACCCCGTGCCCAGGGTCCAGCAAAGTGCCTCATGCGTTCCTCCCGTTGCGTGTGTTTCGCTGATTACATGCTTACACCGTTGCAGCGACCTTCAGGAGGGCGTTCGCTCAGGGCTAACCGGCGAGGAGCACGCGCAGGTCGGCGGGGTCGGTGACCGGCCGGTCGCAGACGAAACCCCGGCACACGTAGGCGGTCGGCGCGCCGCCGAGCATCGGCCGGTCCGCGAGCAGGGGTACCCCGGGCTGGTCCGGTCGCCCGGAGACGACCACGGCCCCGGGCGGAGCCAGCCGCCACGCCGTCTCCACCAGCGCGGAATCACCGGCGACCGCGATCTCGTACGGCCCGGACACCTGCGCCTCCCCGACCGCACAGGCGTACCCGGTGAACCGGGCGTGCCGCGCCGCGATGGGCGCCACGGTCGCCAGCGCCGCCTCCGCCGCCTCCCGGTACCGCGGCTGCCCGGTCAGCGCGGTGTACGTGGTCAGCGCCGCGGCGATCGCGGACAGGCCGGACGGGGTGGCGTTGTCGGTCGGGTCGGCCGGCCGCGTGACGAGCGCCTCGGCGTCGTCGGCGGTGTCGTAGAAGCCGCCGCGGCCGTCGCCGAAGTGCCCGAGTGCGGTGTCGAGCAGTTGCCCGGCCAGCTCCAGCCAGCGCCCCTCGCCGGTCAGCTGGTGCAGCGCGCAGAACGCCTCGGCCACGCACCCGTAGTCGTCGAGTACCCCCGCCGCCGCACCTACGACGCCGTCCCGGGACACCCGCCGCAGCCGCCCGTCGACGAGGTGCAGGTCGGCGAGCAGGGTACCGGCCCGGATCGCGGCCTCGGCGGGCTCCGCGCCGTCCGGGAGCAGCCGGGCGGCCTCGACGAGCCCGGTGATCGCGAGGCCGTTCCACGCGGCGACCACCTTGTCGTCGCGCTGCGGCTGCGGCCTCGTCGCGCGCGCCGCCCGGAGCGCCGCGATGACGCGGCCGGCCCGGGCCCGGACCGCCTCGTCCGCCTCGTCGAGATCGCGCATCAGGCGCAGGACCGAGGTGCCGTGCTCGAAGGTACCGGTCGGCGTGACGCCGAACAGGTCGGCCGCGAAGGTCCCGTCCTCCTCGCCCAGTACCTCGCGGAGCTGGTCCGGCGTCCACACGGAGGTGAGCCCCTCGACGCCATCGGTATCGGCGTCCAGCGCGGAGGCGAAGCCGCCTTGCGGGGTGGGGAGGTCGGCGAGCAGGAACCCGGCCGTCTGTCTCGCCACGCGGGCGGCGAGCGGGTCGCCGGTCAGCCGCCACAGGTGCGTGTACACGCGCAGCAGGAGCGCGTTGTCGTAGAGCATCTTCTCGAAGTGCGGCACGATCCAGTGCGCGTCGACGCTGTACCGGGCGAAGCCGCCGGCGAGCTGGTCGTAGATGCCGCCCCGGGCCATCTGCTCGCAGGTGTGCCGCACGATCTCCAGAGCGCGCTCGTTGCCGGTGCGCTGGTGGTGGCGGAGCAGGAAGAGCAGATCCATGTGCGGCGGGAACTTGGGCGCACCGCCGAAGCCGCCGTACCCCTCGTCGAACTCGTCGGAAAGCTGCGCGGCGGCGGCGTCCAGTACCTCCGCGGTCATCGGCGTGGAAGGCCCCGGCCGGTGCACCCCGCCGAGCGCGGTGACCACCTGGGCGCCCTGGCGGACCACCGCGTCGCGCTGCTCGCGCCACGCGGTCCGCACCGCGCCCAGCAGGCGGATGAAGTTCGGCCGCGGGAAGTAGGTACCGCAGAAGAACGGTTGCCCTTCGGGGGTGGCGAACACCGTCATCGGCCACCCGCCCTGGCCGGTCATCGCCTGCGTGGCGGTCATGTAGACGGCGTCGACGTCGGGACGCTCCTCGCGGTCGACCTTGACCGCGACGAAGTGCTCGTTGACGAGCTTGGCGACGTCGTCGTCCGCAAACGACTCGTGCGCCATGACATGACACCAGTGGCAGGCGGCGTACCCGACCGAGATCAGCAGCGGCACGTCACGGCGGCGGGCCTCGGCGAACGCCTCCGCCGACCACGGCCACCAGTCGACCGGATTGTCGGCATGCTGGAGCAGGTACGGCGAGGCGGCGCTACCGAGCCGGTTCATGCCCCAACCCTCGCACACCGGCAGGCCGGCGCGTACCGGTGCCCGCCGACGTCGAAGCCTTACCTGATCTGGTGGGTCAGCGCGGTCGCCTTCCACCGCGGGGGCGGGGCCGAGCGGCGCGGCGAGGACCGCCAGCCTTCGCACGACCCAGCGCATCCAGCGCCTTCGAGTACGCGGTCGGGTCGGCTGGCTCACCCGCGGTAAGCGCGGTATATACGTGCTCCATCGCGACGCCACCGAGTTGATGCAGGACATCGTGACGGTCGGCACCGGCTGCGAGGAGCCGCTGGGCCGCCTCCCATGCCTCAGGCGGATCGTCGTCCCAGAGCTGGTTCGCGACGATCTCGTGCATCGCGAGATGCAGGCGTGGGTTGACCCCGTCGACCTCGCCCTCGAACGACAGATCCCGCAGGAGATCGTGCCACTCGGGGTGCTCGCCCTCGATCAGGATGCCCCGCTCGTCGGGATCTGCGGGGTTCAGCCGCGGGTAGTCCTCGTCGCCGATCCGGGTACCGACGTACGGCATGGCGAACGTCCGCCGGTCGAGGACCGCCTGCAGATCAGCGGGGTCGTCGAGGTCCACTCCGGTCAGGTACAGCCGGCCGATCGAGGCGTTGTGCGGATCGTCGTACTCTTCGCCGAAGTGACCGGCGCACTCCTGCGCGACCTCAAGGACTTCCTCGAACGCAGGGTCGGGTAGCTGCGAGTGCCTCGCGGCCCAGCGCGTCCAGGCGACGACGACCATCGGCATCGCGTCACGCTCGCTCTCGTCCAGGATCACCTCGCGGGGAAGCCAGTCGTGCAGGAACGTCTCGACCTTGACCGGGCTGATCCGCAACAGTCGCCCGTTGTCGTGGTCAGCGCCGAAGTCCACGATGAGGCGAACGCAGTACCGGGTCGTAGGGGTGTCGGGTAGCGCCTTCGCCTCCGGCGAAGCGATGAACTCTTCGACGAGGGCCGCACGCTCCAACTCGGACACCTCGACCGGCTCGGGTGGCGGCGCGGTCGGCTCCGGCAGCGCCCGGCACCGGGCGAGGGCCACGGCACGGTACTCGCCGAATGTCTGCGCCACCCCCGGTTGCCAGGTGGCGTCCGTCGCGGCGAAGCCGTCCTCGATCATCCGGCGAGCCACCGCCGGGTCGATGCGGTCGAGTACCGCCATGTCGGCCTGCTCAGCCGCCTGCTCACGCAGGCCCGTCAGTACCTCGTCCGGCTGGTCGGTGATCCAGACATCCTTCACCCAGCCCCCCAGATGGCTGAAGTCCAGCAGAACAAGCAGCGCGTGGCGATCCGCGTCGTAGCTGAACTCGCAGTACAGCGATGCCTGGTCGCCATATACGTCGGCGAGCCGCCAGCAGTCCCCGCCCTGGACCCGGCCGATCTGCGCCGCCCATGGCGGATCAGCCACACCGCGCTCCACCAGTGCCGCCGCACCCGCGGCCGCGGCCTGCCGCAGGTCAGGCGCCGTGCCGACGACGGCGAACGCGCGCAGCAGTGCCAGCGCCGCCGGCGTGCCCCGCCGTACCGCGAACTCCACCGCGGAAAGTCCCAGGATCGCGTCCGGGTCGTCGCCCGGCGGCAACGACTTCCACCAGGCACCCACCAGCCCAGAGGCGAAGATTTCCACATCGAGGGGGTCGCCCTCGGCAGCGAGCGGCTGGAAGGCGCGCACCATCTCGGAATGCACGCCGGACAGACCGGGCACATTACGGGCACCGGCGCTGGCGCGCCCCTTCTTGGCCTTCCGTCCACGACTGACCGGACTCATCCGGCCATCTTGGCCTACCCGGCCCGCTGCCGGGCAGTCGGGGTTGATGTCAGGACGCACCCTCGTTGCGCAGCGGGATCACCCGGGCACCAGAGGCGCGGGCGAGGTTGATGAGCACTCCGGTGATCTTCTCGGCCGGCTGCGGCGGGTGGAAGTGGTACCCCTGGGCTGACCGGCAGCCGAGCTTGGCCAGGGCGGAGCGCTGCTCGGCCGTCTCCACGCCCTCGGCCACCACCCGTATCCCGAGGTCGCCGGCCAGGTCGACGGTGGCCTTGATGATCGCGGTGACCTCCGGCGAGTCCACCATCTTGCCGACGAAGCTCCGGTCGATCTTGACCTCGTCGACGTGTACCCGGGTGAGGAACTTCAGCGATGAGTACCCGGTGCCGAAGTCGTCGACGGCGAGCTGGACGCCCAGCCGTTGCAGCCCGTCGAGGACGGCGCTGATCGCGTCGTGCTCGGGTACGACGACGGTCTCGGTGATCTCCAGTACGAGGCGGTTCGCCGGTACCCGGTGCTTGGCGAGCAGCTCGGCGAGCTGGGCGGGCAGGTCGGCGTCGAGCAGGCTGCGCGGCGACAGGTTGACCGAGACCGGTACTGCGACGTTGTGCGCGGCCCACTCGGTGGCCACGGCGAGCGCCTGGTCCACGACGTACCGGGTGAACGTGCCCACCAGATCGCTGTTCTCCAGTACCGCGATGAACTCGTCCGGGCGCAGCTCGCCCCGGCGGGGATGCCGCCACCGGATCAGTGCCTCGACCCCGGTCGGCGCGCCGGTGTCCAGGTCGAGCGCCGGCTGGTAGGCGAGGACGAGCTGGCCGGCGCTGTCCAGCGCCTCGCGCAGTTCTGCGAGCAGGGCCAGCCGGTCGGTACTGCCGTCGTCGCCGACGCCGTCGTACCAGCCGATCACGCCACCGCCGCGCTTGGCGCGATACATCGCGATGTACCCGCGGCGCAGCAGTTCGGTCATGTCCACGCTGCCGGCCGGTGCGACCACCACGCCGACCGAGCACTCGACCGCCAGGGGTACCCCGGCCACCTCGACCTGCATCGCCACCAGGTCGACGAGCTCCCGGGCCCGGCGCAGGGCCTGGCTCAGCCCCGGCGCCTCCTCGTCGGCGGCCGCCGGCCCGTCCAGCGACGTGATGAGCAGCCCGAACTCGTCGCCGGACAGCCGGGCGACCAGCTCGTCGCCGCGCGCGTGCTGGCGCATCCGCCCCGCTATCGTGCGCAGCAGGTGGTCGCCGGCCGCGTGGCCCAGCGTGTCGTTGACCTCCCGGAAGTGGTCGATGTCCAGCAGCAGCAGGGCCACCGGCGTCTCCCGCTCCAGTACCCGCAGCGCGCCGTTGCCCTTGGCCAGCAGGGCATCCCGGTTGGCGAGCTGGGTCAGCCCGTCGTGGGAGGCGGCGTGCATGCTGCGGGCCGACATCGCCTGCAGTTCCCGGTGCGACGACGCGTCGTGCAGCGCTGCGGCCAGCGCGTCGGCGAACGCGGAGAGCTGCATCTGCTCGCGCGGGCTCAGCGGTACCACTTCGGGGAAGTGCAGCCGCAGCTCGCCCACGTCGGCGCCGCCGACCTGCAGCGGGCGGGCCACCGTCAACGGCCCGGGTGGAGCCTCCGACGCCGGGCCGGACACCACGGCCGACTCACCGCCGCCGCGGTAGCTGCAGGTCCCGTCCGGCCGCAGTACCCGCACCTCGATCGTCGCCGCCGGGAAGAGCCGGGCCGCGCCGTGCACGCCGGCCTCGGCGACACCGCGTTCCTCCAGCCGGTTCAGCGCCTCGGTCGCCCGGGAGAACTCCTGCCAGCCGCGCCGCTCGTCGTCGGCGCGCAGCCGGTTGCTGTACGACTGGCGCAGCAGCCACAGCACCGGTGGCAGCACGAGCAGCCACCGCGGGTCATCGTCACCGGTCACGACGACCAGCAGGCCGACCGCGATGTTCCCGATGATCATGAAGACCTTGCCGCCGAGGGACCGCCGGACCACCTCGGCGTAGGGGGTACCGGCGTGGAGACTCACGACGGCCGCGAACAGGCACAGGTTGACGGCCGTGTAGACGACCGCGGCGAGGATCAGCCCGACCGCGATGAGTGGGTCGCTCAACGTCCGCTCAGCCGGCAGGACCAGCGCCGCGACGCCCGCGGCGGCCGCCGCCGCCACCGCGAGGATCGCCGCGTTGTAGGCCATGTTGACGGGGGTACGCACTTCGCCGGCGACCCGGAAGACGACCTGGGAAAGCGCCACCCCGACCAGCACCACCGCCGGTACCCACCCGAGCGGCACCATGAAGACCACGATGATCAGGGCGGCCTCGCCCCAGCCCAGCGAGATGAGGGCCTTCCCGATCCGCACCCGTACCCGGGCGAGCTGAGCCAGTACGACGGCGACCACGGCGGCGGCCAGCCGGACGGCGGCGCCATGCTCGACCGGTGCCGGCGCGTACCCCACCGCACCCACCACGGCGATGACCACCGCGGCCGGGATCACGGCGGCATACAGCGCTACGAGCCGCCGGCTCCCCCCGGCGAGACCCAGTTCCCACGCGGCACGGCGGAGTACCGTCATCGCCGGTCCACTGCCTTGACGGAGCGGTGGGCCACGAATCCTGGCATCTCGGCACCGCCCCTTCCACGAATGGAGAGGGGCGCGCACGCCCCCGCGCGAAGGCTAAGCCACGCGAGGGGGGCGCGTCAGCTATCGGGTCTGCCTTATGCCCTATACATGTCGCGAAGTCTAGATATTTTGGAACTGCCGGAGGATCACCCCTCGGTGGATCGCTCCTCCGACTGGTCAGTGCCGCTGGGCTCGTCCTGGTGCGGGAACCGTTCGGGCAGCCGGCGCAGCCGGCTGTTCATGTTGCGGATCAGCAGCACCGTGGCGAGCCCGAGCAGCAGGATGATGAGCAGCCCCATCGGTCCGGCGACACCGTCGGGTATCGTGTCGCCGAAGTTGTTCTCCGCCAACACCTGTGTGATCATCCCGACCTCCTACCCGCGGATCCAGCCTACGCGCGAACGGTCTCGGTGACGCCCGCGAACAGGTCGTCCTCCGGCGGCTTGCTGTCGACGAACGAGCGCACCAGCTCGTAGTCCTCGGTCGGCCAGACCGCGCGCTGGATCGACAGCGGCGCCTTGAACCAGAACCCGTCCGGGTCGACCTGCGTGGCGTGGGCCCGCAGCGCGTCGTCGCGGGTCTCGAACCAGTCACCGCACTCGACCCGCGTGGTGATCCGGTCGTCGCGGTCCGGCCAGTCGGCCACTCGCTCGATCCACTCGGTGAACGGCGACTCCATCCCGGCGGCGAGCATCGCCTCGTGGATCGCGAACCACCGGGCCCTTGCCCACATGTGGTAGTAGAGCTTGAGCGGCTGCCACGGCTCACCGGCGTCCGGGTAGCGCTCCGGGTCGCCGGCCGCGTCGAACGCGACCAGCGAGATCTTGTGGGTCATGATGTGGTCGGGATGCGGGTATCCGCCGTTCTCGTCGTAGGTGAGCACGACGTGCGGGCGGAACTCGCGCATCTCCTTCACCAGGCGCTCCGCGGCCTCGTCCACGTCCTGCAGGGCGAAGCAGCCTTCGGGCAGCGGGGGCGGCGGGTCGCCCTCGGGCAGCCCCGAGTCGACGAACCCGAGCCAGTCCTGCCGGATCCCGAGGATCTCCCGGGCCCGCTCCATCTCCAGCCGGCGCAGCTCGGTGATCTGCGCCCAGACCTCGGGGCGGTCCAGCTTGGGGTTGAGCACGCTGCCGCGCTCGCCGCCGGTACAGGTGACGACGAGGACGTCCACCCCTTCGGCGACGTACTTGGCCATGGTGGCCGCGCCCTTGCTCGACTCGTCGTCGGGATGTGCGTGCACGGCCATCAGTCGCAGCTGCTCGCCCACACCTAGCTCCCTGGCATCACCTGACATCATGGAACCCGACCATTCTTGCGCACCGGTACGACAGCCTTCTGCGAGGACCACACATCGTGACCAACACGCCCGCCGCACCGGTGTTCCCGCCGGGCCGGTACGGGCGGCGCCGGGATCCCCGCCGCGGCCGGCGCTGGCTGCCCGTCGCGCTGTTGGCGCTGGTTCTGGTCGGTACGCTCGTCCTGGTCGGGCGGCTGTACGGACAGTACGGCAACCCGCCGTACCAGCCGGAGATCACGGGTACCGAGCAGGTAACCGACTCGTCGGTAACCGTGACCCTCACCGTCCGCAAGCGCGACAACGGCCCGGCGGTATGCCGGATCCAGGCCAAGGACCGCTCGGGCGCCGAGGTCGGGTACGCCGAGGTACCGGTCGGTACCGGCGGGACGGTCTCGGTCCGGTACCCACTCGCCACCAAGGCCCGGGCGTACGGCGTCGAGGCGCTCGGCTGCCAGCACACATAGCGCGGGGTTTCGGCAATGCGGGCGCAACGCCGGCTTTGGTAACTTGGTAGTTTCCGACTTTCCCACCTGGAGGAGATCCCATCGTGTCCACCACCGATCGCGAGGGGACCTGGCTGTCCCAGGACGCGCACGACCGGCTGAAGACCGAACTCGACGAACTCATCGCGAACCGGCCGGTGATCGCTGCGGAGATCAACGCGCGACGGGAAGAGGGCGACCTGTCGGAGAACGGCGGCTACCACGCCGCCCGGGAGGAGCAGGGCAAGCAGGAGGGCCGCATCCGGTACCTGCAGGAACTCCTGCGTACCGCGTACGTCGGCGAGGCGCCCATCGGCGACTCCGTGGTCACCGGCTCCGTCGTGACGATCTACTTCGACGACGACAAGGACGACACCGAGACGTTCCTGCTCGGGTCCCGCGAGATCGCGTCCACCACGGACCTGACCGTCTACAGCCCCGAGTCGGCGCTGGGCAAGGCCATCCTGGGCGCCCGCTCCGGCGACACGGTCACCTACATGGCGCCCACCGGCAAGGACATCAAGGTCACGATCGTCAAGTTCGCGCCGTTCAGCGGTTGACCCACTGGGTCACCTGGTTCCCGGCCGCCCGGAGCGCCTCGATCAGCTGGTCGGAGTGCTCGTCGCCGCGTGTCTCGGCAGAGACGTCGATCTCCACCTCGCCGAGGTTCAGTTCGGGGTCGTGGCGGCGGTGTGCCACGTCGACGACGTTGGCGCCCCGCTCGCCGATCAGCGTCAGCAGGTGGGCGAGCTGGCCGGGGCGGTCGCCGCAGCGGATGGTCAGCCGGAGGTACCGGCCGGCTGCCGCGAGCCCGTGCTCGATGACCTTGAGCAGGAGCTGCGGGTCGATGTTGCCACCGGTCAGGATGGCGACGGCCGGCGTCGGTACCTTCGTGACGCCCGCGAGCAGCGCCGCCACCCCGGCCGCGCCGGCCGGCTCGACCACGAGCTTGCCGCGCTCCAGCAGCATGAGCAGGGCGCGCGACAGGTCCTCGTCGCTGACTGTGACGACCTCGTCTACCAGCTCGCTGACATGCGCGAACGTCAGCTCTCCGGGACAGCCGACCGCGATACCGTCCGCGATCGTGGTCATGCGGGACAGCGGTACCGGGCGGCCGGCGGACAGCGAAGGGGGATAGGCGGCCGCCGCCTCCGCCTGTACCCCGACCACCCGCAGGTCCGGCCGCTGCGCCTTGGCCGCCACGGCGACCCCGGAGATCAACCCGCCGCCACCGACCCCGGCGATGATCGTTTTCACGTCCGGGCACTGTTCGAGGATCTCCAGGGCGACGGTGCCCTGGCCGGCGATGATGTCGGGGTGGTCGAAGGGGTGGATCAGCACCGCCCCGGTCTCCTCGGCGAACTCCCGCGCCACCGCCAGCGCCTCGTCGAGCGTGCCTCCGGCGGCGCGCACCTCGGCGCCGTACCGCCTGGTCGCGGCGATCTTGGGAAGCGCCGCACCGTACGGCATGAAGACGGTCGCCGTGATACCCAGCAGCCCCGCCGCCAGCGCCACCCCCTGGGCGTGGTTGCCGGCGCTGGCCGCCACCACCCCGCGGGCCCGCTCCTCGGCGGACAGCCGGGCGATCCGCACGTACGCGCCGCGGACCTTGTAGGAGCCGGCCCGCTGGAGGTTTTCGCACTTGAGCCAGGCCGGACCGCCCAGCAGATCGGTCAGCGGCCGGGAGGGCTCCAGCGGGGTGTACCGGACGACGCCGTCGAGCAGCTTCCTAGCGGCTTCGACGTCGGAAAGGGTGACGAGTTTCATGCGACCGCCTCGCTTCTGCGCACATTCCGGCTCCTGGAGCTGCGCCGGGCGACCCGGAACGTGCGCTCGCCGACCGCATAAAGCTTCACGACGCTGTGCCCATGATTCGCTCGCTGACGCTCCCTCATGTGCCGATCGTCGCACCAACCTTGGGCCAGCCGGGCGCGTGGCGCAGCCACGGCGACGCCTGTTCCAGCTGGCCGGCCACCCCGAGCAGGGTCAGCTCGGACCCGGGCGGGCCGACGAGCTGCACGGCGACCGGCAGCCCGTCCGGCCGTACCCCCATCGGCACGACCGCGGCCGGGAAACCGGCGATGTTCCAGGGCGCCGCGAACGGCGCGAACCGCAGGCTGGTGAGGAAGCTGGCCCGCCACGGCCGGGCGTGGTAGTCCAGCGCCTCCGGCGGGGTGCTGGCCAGGGCCGGGGTGAGCAGCACGTCGTGCCGGCCGTCGGCGAACCACTTCTCACACGTGGTCCGCCAGGCGGCCCGGTCCTGCTCGCGGACGTAGCCCCGCCGCCAGGCCCACTCGCCGAGCGCGATGTGCCGGCGGCTGCGCGCTTGAAGCGTCGCGCGGTCCACGCCGGAGGACTCCACGTCGCGGTACGCCGCGGCAAACCAGGTGGCCAGGCCGCGAAGACCCAGACCCGTCGGGTACCGGGGGCTCGCGCTCACCGCATCATGTCCCGCCCCGACGAGCAGCTTGGCGGCCGAGCGCAGCGCGTCGCGGGCCGGCTTGTCCGCCGGTACCCCTTGGATTGGACTCCTTGCGGAGACGGCGACCCGCAGCCGGCCCGGCTCCGCGAGCCGCGCGGGCGCCCACCCGGCCAGGACCGCGAGTCCGACCGCGGCGTCCGCGACGGTGGTGGCGAGGATGCCGTGCTCGGTCATGCCGAACCAGTCCTCGACCGGCATGTGCGCGGGCACCACCCCGCGGCCCGGCTTGATCCCGACCAGCCCGCAGCACGCGGCCGGAATGCGGATCGAGCCGAGCCCGTCGTTGCCGTGTGCGATCGGTACCAGTCCGGCGGCCACCCCAGCCGCCGCGCCGCCGGACGAGCCGCCCGGGGTCCGGTCGGTGCGCCATGGGTTGCGGGTGACCGCGGTCTCGTCATCGGTCAGCGCCCACAGCCCCAGCTCCGGCATCCGGGTGGTACCGACGACCACAGCGCCCGCCCCGCGCAGCCGGCGGACCACCTCGTGGTCGGCATCGGCGACGCCGGCGCGCGCGGCGGCTGAGCCGTACCAGGTCGGCAGCCCGGCCACGGACGTGTTCTCCTTGACCGCAACCGGTACCCCGGCCAGCGGCAGGTTGGCGAGATCCTCCTGCTCGTCGACGGCTTCCGCCTCGGTGATCGCCGCCGCGGCCCGGACCACCCGGAACGCGTTGAGCGTGGCGTCCTGGGCCTGGATGTAGTCCAGATGGTCCGCGACAACCTGGGTCGCCGTGGCGTCACCCCGGCGGACCGCCCGCGCGATGTCCCGCGCCGTGGCCCCCACCCAGGTGCTCGGCTCGTCCAACATGGCAACCTCCTGTGTCGTTGTTCAACGACGGTCAGGCCAGCGCGTGCTCAAGGTCTGCCAGGAGATCATCCACTGTCTCGATGCCGACAGACAACCGGACCAGGTCGCCAGGTACCTCCAGCAGGGAACCGGACACGCTGGCGTGGGTCATCATTCCGGGGTGCTCGATCAACGACTCGACCCCGCCGAGTGACTCGCCGAGGATGAACAGCTTCGCCCGGTTGCAGGCCGCGATCGCGAGGTCCGGGTCGCCGGTCTGGAAGCTGACCATGCCGCCGAAGCGGCGCATCTGCTTGGCCGCCACGTCGTGGCCGGGGTGGTCGGGCAGGCCCGGGTAGAGCACCCGGCGGACCTTGGGGTGGCGGGTGAGGAACTGCGCGACCCGCTCGGCGTTGTCGCAGTGGCGGTCCATGCGGATGCCAAGGGTACGGGCGCCGCGCAGGGTCAGCCAGGCGTCGAACGGGCCGGGAACGGCGCCCAGGGCGTTCTGGTGGTACTTGAGGGTTTGATACGTCTCTTCGTCCTGGACGACCAGCGCGCCGCCGACGACGTCGGAGTGGCCGCCGAGGTACTTGGTCGTCGAGTGCACCACGACATCCGCGCCGAGGGCCAACGGCTGTTGCAGGTACGGGCTGGCGAACGTGTTGTCCACGACCAGCAGCGCGCCCCGGTCGTGGGCGACCTGGGCCAGGGCGGCGATGTCGGCGATACCCAGCAGCGGGTTGGTCGGCGTCTCGACCCAGATGATCTTTGTCTCCGGCCGGGTCTTCGCGCGGACATCGTCCACACTGGACAGGTCGGCGACGTCGAAGCGCAGCCCCCAGCGCTCGGCGACGCGGGCGAAGAGCCGGAAGGTGCCGCCGTACGCGTCGTTCGGGATCACCACGTGGTCGCCCGGCTTGCAGACGGCCCGCAACAGGGTGTCCTCGGCCGCCAGACCGCTCGCGAACACCAGGCCCCGCCGGCCACCCTCCAGCGCCGCCAGGCACTCCTGCAGCGCGGTGCGCGTCGGGTTGTCCGTGCGGCTGTACTCGTAGCCGAGCCGGGGCGCGCCGACGCCGTCCTGCGCGTAGGTGGAGGTCTGGTAGATCGGCGGGATGACCGCTCCGGTTCGCGGGTCGGGATCCTGGCCGGCGTGGATGGCGAGGGTGTTGAAGCCGTGCGTCATGGTCATGAGGCTAGTCTCGTCCCGTGGCTCTCCCCCGCGTGGCCGACTGTGTGTTCTGCGGCATCGTCGCGGGCTCGGTACCCGCGTTCGTCGTCACCTCGGAGCCGGACGGTGTGGCGTTCCTCGACGCGCGGCCGGTGTTTCCTGGCCATGTACTGGTGGCGCCGCTTTCGCACGTGTCCACTCTGCTCGATCTACCGTCCGGGCAGCTTGCCGCTTATTTCGGTCTCGTGCAGCGGGTGACGGCGGCCGTCCAGCACGGGCTCGACGCGGACGGCACCTTCGTGGCGATCAACAACGTGATCAGCCAGAGCGTGCCGCATCTGCACACGCACGTGGTACCCCGGCGGCGCAAGGACGGGCTGCGCGGCTTCTTCTGGCCGCGCGGGAAGTACGCCTCCGACGAGGAGGCGGCCGGCTACGCATCTCGGATCGCGGGCGTGCTTGCACCTCCCGTCAGCGCTTCGTAAGGAATTGGGCAGCCCTTCCCCGCCTTGTATTTGACGTGATTCTTCGTCGCGCAAAGCTCGACCAACTGGTAACTCCCGACCGGGCCCTGTCCGGCCGATCCGAGTCGATGCCGGTGGCCCGCCGGCACACCGTCCTGGACGCCCCGCTGACCGGGCCGTGGCCGGACGGCGCCCAGCTCGCCGTCTTCGGCATGGGCTGCTTCTGGGGTGCCGAGAAGATGTTCTGGAAGATCCCCGGCGTGATCTCCACCGCGGTCGGGTACGCCGGCGGCGTCACGCCGAACCCGACGTACGAGGAGGTCTGCTCCGGGTACACCGGGCACGCCGAGGTCGTCCAGGTCGTGTATGACCCGGCCCGGGTCACGTTCGCCGACCTGCTCAAGGTCTTCTGGGAGAACCACGACCCGACGCAGGGGATGCGCCAGGGCAACGACGTCGGTACCCAGTACCGGTCCGCGATCTACGCGACCACCGATGAGCAGCTCGCCGAGGCGGTGGCGTCGCGCGAGGCGTTCGAGCCGGTGGTACGGGCCGGCGGGTACGGCCCGATCACGACCGAGATCGGCAAGCTGGACCGGTTCTACTACGCCGAGCACTACCACCAGCAGTACCTGTCGGACGCCAAGAACCCGTACGGGTACTGCAACCACGGCCCCAACGGACTCTCTTGTCCGGTCGGCGTCGCGAGGTAGCTGCGAAGCCACCGGACAGGAATCCTGGCTGCCTCGACTTCACGCCAGTTACTGCCTATACTTTTGGCGTGACTGTCATGCCGTTCACTGAGGCACGCAACCGCCTCTCGGAGCTCGTCGACGAGGTCGAGCGGACGCATGAGCGAGTCGAGATCACCCGGCACGGGCACGCGGTCGCGATCCTGATGTCGCCCGATGACCTCGCCATGCTCGAAGAGACGATCGATGTCCTCTCCAGCCCCGAAGCCATGCGTCAGCTAGCTGAGTCCCGCGACGCCATCGAAGCGGGTGATGTGCTCAGCGCTGACGATCTGGCCGCCCTCATGACCCGACGATCTCGGCGGACGGAGTGAGCCGAGCCGCGCCGCGATACACGCTTCGGATCACCGGACCGGCCGCCCGTTCGCTCACTGAACGGCTACCAGAGAAGGTCGCAACAGCGGTATACGAGTTCATCACCACCGCCTTGTTGGACAATCCGCGCCGAGTCGGCAAACAACTGATCTTGCCGCCATATGAGGGCACCTGGTCAGCCCGACGTGGTACGTACCGCGTCCTGTACGAGATCGACGACGAGGAGTTCACGGTCACCGTGACCGCGATCGAACACCGATCCGACGCGTACCGATCACGCTAGCCGGATGCCTGGCAACGGGTCACATAGCCTTGACCTCGGCCCCAACGGTTTGACCTGCCCGGTGGGCGTAGCCCGAACTGGGAGCTGATTCCGGCCTCGATAGCGATATGATCAATACCAACCTGCTGAAGGGGGCACGATGGCGCCCAGGCCGCCGTACTCGCCCAACGTGCCGGCCTGCTCGCGTCCCGAGCGGCAGGATCGGCCTGACCTCACGGGTTACCGGCGCCGGGCTCGGACCGCCGGCGCCAGTGCGCTGATCAGCGCGCCCAGGACGACGAGTACCAGGAGGGCGTGCCCGAGGCCGACGCGGTTGGCCAGGAAGCCGATCAGCGGGGGTCCGACGAGCTGCGCGCCGTAGCCCAGCGTGGCCACCGCGGCAATCGCGTCGGTCGGCCGGTGGGGGGTCTCGCCGGCGGCGCTGATCGCCGCCGGGAAGATCAGGCACACCCCCAGCGCCCACAGCACCGCGCCGAGGTAGTTCAGCGGTACCCAAGGCCCGAACACGGTCACCACGACTCCGACAATGGCGGTGATGCCGCCGACGCCCACCGCGCGATGCCGTCCCAGTTGCTGGCTGATCGGGGTACCGGCGAACCGGCCGCTCGCCATCGCCACGGCGAACGCCGCGTACCCGGCGGCACCTACCGCGGCTGACGTGTGCCGGTCGTCGACGAGGAACAGGGCGAGCCAGTCCGCTGCCGCCCCCTCGACGATCACCGAGCACAGGGTGACGAGGCCGATCGCGACGAGCCGTCGGCTGCGCAGTACCCGCAGCGCGGACTGCCGGTGTTCGTGGGCATCCGGCGCCCGGTCGGGAACGAAGACGCGCAGCCCGACGGCGAGCAGCAGCGCACCGACCACGGCGGCGATGCCGAAGTGCAGGGCCACCGGCGTGTTCAGCTTCGCCGCGACCGAGCCGGCGGCGGCGCCCGCGATCCCGCCGACGCTCCAGCACGCGTGGTACCGCGGCATCCAGTCCCGGCCGGCGCGCTGCTCGACGGTACTGCCCTGCACGTTCATCGCGACGTCCCAGCACCCGTACCCGAGGCCCCAGGCGAACATGACCGCGCCGAGCGCGACGAGCGACGGCGCGAGGCCGAGCAGGAACAGGGCGAGGAGCGCCGGCACGGCGGTGATCGCGACCGTTGTACGGCTGCCGAACCGCCGGCACAGCCAGCCGGTCGACGGCATCGACACCAGGGAGCCGACCCCGCCGGCCAGCAGTACCAGACCGAGCTGCGCGGGGCTGGCATGTACCCGGTCCCGCACCGCCGGCAACCGCGACACCCAGGTACCGAGCTGGGCACCGCTCACCGCGAACACCAGGGCGGTACCCAGAGCGGCGGTGCGCAGCCGCGGTTCCGCCCGGGTACGGGTGTTCGCGATCTTGCCTATGCCGACGAATGTACCTGGTTCGCCCGGACGGAAAGCCTCATTGACTCTTCTGGATGGATTTGGCGAATCTGACCGCGGGTGGCGGGACTCGCGCTGGGTCGGTACGACGCAGCGCTGGTCGCGCGGCAACGGCTGGATCACGATCGCGCTCACCGACACCATCGCCGCGCTGCCGGCCGCCGACGCGAACCGGGCGCACTCATCAGCCTGCTGAACGCGATGTTCGCCAAGCTGAAGGCCACCCAGCAGTCCGGCGGGTACTGGACGGCCGACGTCGACCACCCGGCCGCGTTCCCGGCGCCGGAGTCCAGCGGCACCTCGGGGGTGCGGCGCCGTCAGCCGGCGGCCAGGCTGCGCCGCACCCGCTCGAACCAGGGCAGCGCGTCGCGCTCGGTGACCAACCCAGCCTGGCAGCACGGGCAGTCGCCCGCGCTGCCACGAGCGAGGGTCACGGGAGCATTGTGCCGAACTTTGGGCGAGGGCACGTGACCGCGATGTGTGCGGGGGAACCGGAGGATCACGTACCCTCGCCCGCCGTACCCGCTCAACCGGGGGGCGCGCCTGGCCGGAGGCGCCTGGCAGAACCGGCGAAGGCAAGCCGGTCTGCCGGGTTGGCGAGCGGGTGGGTGCGGGACGGTGCCGCGCTGGCGGGGCGCTGCGGTGTCACCGCGGATGGAACGTTCGTGGTGGGTAGGCGGCTCGGGATGGGAAGCAACCGGTGTTGCGGCCGGCCGGGACCGCCCGCACGCTGTTCAGGTCGTGCCGGGCGGTCCATGCCTTGTTCCAGGAGCCGAACGCGGCGCCTTTGGCGCGCTCGGCGAGCCGGCGGCACGGGCACGGCCACAGCCGGCCGCAACCCCGGCAGGCCCCGCGGCCGTCCGGCACGGCGTGCCGGTTGAACAGATCCTGCGCGTCCCGCCAGAGCTGGCGATCGACAACCTCCAGTGGTACGCCATCGCTGGCCACGGTGTACTCCCTCGATCCGGGCGGGCGCCTTGACACAGGCTTCAACCTCGGAACCCAAAGGTAGGCAACTGACCGGCGGGGCCACCGGACAGATTGTGCGATGAATCCGTTACGCCGAGGGCGAAGCCGGGCATGGCCGCGTGTCGATCCACGTTGCTCCGGGCATGGATGCTCTGGACGGGTACAGCCAGGTGGTGACGACCGTCGCGGCGCGGATCCTGCCGTCGGTGGCCGCGCTCACGGTACGGACGGCGCGCGGCGGCGGAGCCGGCTCCGGCGTGGTGTTCACCGACGACGGCTTCCTGCTCACGAACTCGCACGTGGTGGCGGGGGCGGACGGGGGTACCGCGGAGTTCGCCGACGGCACCGAGTCGCGCTTCGACGTCGTGGGCCGGGACCCGCTCGCCGACCTGGCGGTGGTGCGCGTCCACGGCAGCAGCGCCACCCCGGCGAACCTCGGCGACGCCGACCAACTCAAGATCGGGCAGCTCGTGGTGGCCGTCGGCAACCCGATGGGGCTCGCCGGCTCCGTCACGGCCGGCGTGGTCAGCGGGCTCGGCCGGTCGATCCCGGCCCGGGACGGGCGGCGGGTACGCCTGATCGACAACGTGATCCAGACCGATGCGGCGCTCAACCCGGGCAACTCCGGCGGGGCGCTGGCCAACTCGGCCGCCGAGGTCGTCGGGATCAACACCGCGGTCGCCGGGTACGGGCTCGGCCTCGCGGTACCGGTGAACGCGCCGACCCGGTACATCGTCTCGGAGCTGCTGTCCAGCGGCCGGGTACGGCGGGCGTGGCTGGGCGTCGCCGGGGTACCGGTACCGCTGCCCCCGCCGGTCGCCGCGCGGACCGGGCAGCGGCTGGGCCTGCGCGTCGTCGAGGTGGTACCGGGCAGCCCGGCCGGGCTGGCCGGCGTCTACCTCGGCGACGTCATCGTCTCGGCCGGTGGCAAGCCGGTCGAGGCCGCACAGGCCCTGCAGCGGCTGATGCTCGGCCCGGCGATCGGCACCCGGCTGCCGTTGACCGTGCTACGCCGGGGCGCGTTCGTCGATGTCGTGGCGGTCCCGACGGAGCTGGCGGCCGCCTAGGTGGGCCAGCAGATCCTGCCGGGTCAGTACCCCGCGCGGCTTGCCGTCGATGAGGACCAGCGCGGCGTCGGACTTCTCCAGCAGCTCCACGGCCTCGGAAACGGGCTGGCCACCGCCGATCATCGGCAGCGGCGGCCCCATGTGCCCCTCGATCATGTCGTGCAGGTGCGCCTGGCCGCTGAACAGCGCGTCGAGCAGGTCCCGTTCCGCGATCGAGCCGGCGACCTCGCCGGTGACGACCGGCGGCTCGGCCTTGAGAACCGGCAACTGGGAGACCGCGTACTCGCGCATCACGTCGATCGCCTCGCGTACCGTCTCGGTCGGGTGCACGTGTACCAGCTCGGGCAGCCGTAGCCCCTTGCCCTCCAGCACCTCGCCGACGGTGGCTTCGGCACCGGAGACGGACAGGAAACCGTACCGGGCCATCCACTCGTCGTTGAAGATCTTCGACAGGTACCCCCGGCCCCCGTCGGGAAGCAGGACCACGACGACGTCGTCGGGTCCCGCGGTGCGGGCCACCCGCAGCGCGGCGACCACGGCCATCCCGCAGGAACCCCCGACCAGCAGGCCCTCCTCGCGGGCCAGCCGCCGGGTCATGGCGAAGGACTCCTTGTCGGACACCTCGATGATCTCGTCGCAGATCTCCCGGTCGTAGGTCTGCGGCCAGAAGTCCTCGCCGACGCCTTCGACCAGGTAGGGCCGGCCGGTCCCGCCGGAGTAGACCGAGCCCTCCGGGTCGGCGCCGATGATCTTCACGCCACCCGAGGAAACCTGGCGCAGGAAGCGACCTACGCCGGAGATCGTGCCGCCGGTGCCGACGCCGGCCACGAAGTGGGTGATCCGGCCCTCGGTCTGCTGCCACAGCTCCGGTCCGGTCGACTCGTAATGGGACAGCGGGTTGTTCGGGTTGGCGTACTGGTCGGGCTTCCATGCGCCCGGGATCTCCCGGGACAGCCGGTCGGAGACGCTGTAGTACGAGCGCGGGTCCTCCGGGGCGACGGAGGTCGGGCAGACCACCACCTCGGCGCCGTAGGCCCGTAGCACGTTGCGCTTGTCCTCGGAGACCTTGTCCGGACAGACGAACACGCAACGGTACCCGCGCAGCTGCGCCACCAGCGCGAGCCCCACCCCGGTATTGCCCGACGTCGGTTCGACGATCGTGCCGCCCGGCTGGAGCTGGCCGGACTTCTCGGCCTCCTCCACCATCCGGACGGCGATCCGGTCCTTGACGCTGCCGCCCGGGTTGAAGTACTCGACCTTGGCGAGCACGGTCCCCGGGATCCCGGCCGCGACGGCGCGCAGCCGGACCAGCGGGGTGTTGCCGATCAGTTCGACGACGTTGTCGTAGTAGCGCACGAGGCCAGCTTAACGAGCCCTTACCCGGCCGGGGATCACTCGGGCCTGCTCGCGTTCCCAGATCAGGAACCGCTCGGTTTCCGACAGCACCGCGCCGGCCAGCCAGACCGCGACGGCGGCGTCGTCGACCAGGCCGAGCAGGAGCAGGAACGCCTCGGGTACCAGGTCGATCGGCGAGACGATGTACGCGGTCGCGAAGGCCATCGCGGCCAGCCGCGCCTTGCCGTCGTACCGGCCGGTGAGGATCGCCCACACCATCCGCGGGATCGCGGCGATCCGGGTACCCAGTGGCGGGCCGCCCCGCCGCCCGGCGGTCAGTGCCGTCCAGAGCGCGGTCAACGCGGCCTTGCGTCCCAGTCGAGCCATGTCCCCATAATGCCCAGGCGCGCAAGAATTGACCCATGGATCTCGATGAGGCGCGTAACCTGCTCCGTCGCCAGCACCGCGCGGTGCTGGCGACCTGGCACTCGGACGGCACACCGCAGCTCAGTCCGGTGCTGGCCGGAGTGGACGACGACGGGTACGCGGTGATCAGTACCCGGGAGACTGCTTACAAGGTCAAGAACCTGCGCCGCGACCCGCGGGCGTACCTGTGCCTGTTTCCCGACACCTTTTTCGGCGGAAGGTGGGCGCAGTTCGACGGTACCGTCAGCGTCGTCAGCCTGCCCGAGGCGCTGGAGCCGCTGGTCGAGTACTACCGGCGGATCTCCGGTGAGCACCCGGACTGGGACGATTACCGGGCGGCGATGGTCCGCGACCGCCGGGTGCTGCTCCGCATGAGTATCACCCGTGCGGGTCCGGACCTCTTCGGATGACCGAGCTACTTTTGAAGGTCCAAGAACGTCAGGCGGGGGAGGGATATGAGCAAGCGGAGCGAGCGAATCAGTCGGCCCAGCGCACTCGTGCCTCATGACGGCAGCGAGCGCAGCGAGCCGGCGGCATGAGCAGGACGAGACGCGTCGCTTCCGCCGCCGCCTACAGCGGCGGCGGTGTCGGGTTGGCCGGGTTGCTCGCGGCCGTCCTGCTGTTCGGACAGGCGCGGCTGGCCCGGCGGACCATCCCGTCGGCGGAGGCGCCGCCGCCGCGCTGTGACGGCCGGTACGGCACCGAACACGAAGGGGAGCCGATCCGCCTCGCGATGCTGGGCGACTCCTCAGCTGCCGGGCTCGGCGTCGACCTGCCCCGCGAGACGCCCGGTGCGGTACTCGCCTGCGGACTCGCCGAGCGCCTGCACCGCCCGATCCTGCTGCGCAACTTCGCGGTCGTCGGCTCGACCTCGATGGGACTGGTACCCCAGCGGGAACTCGCGCTGGACTGGCGACCCGACCTCGCCGTGATCCTGGTCGGCGCGAACGACGTGACCCACCGGGTCCGGGTACCGGTCGCGGTCGGGCACCTGGCCGAGACGGTCCGGCTGTTGCGGGCCGAAGGCGCGGCGGTCGTCGTGGGTACCTGCCCCGACCTGGGCACGATCCGGCCGATCCAGCTGCCGCTGCGCTGGCTGTGCCGGCAGTGGAGCCGGGATATGGCGGCCGCCCAGACCGTCGCGGTCGTCGAGGCGGGTGGCGCCACGGTGTCCCTGGGTGACCTGCTCGGACCCGAGTTCGCGGCGTCCCCGGAGACGATGTTCGCCGCCGACCGGTTCCATCCCTCGGCGGCTGGATACTTCGCGGCCGCGAGCGCGATGCTGCCGACCGTCGTGGCGGGCTCGGGCGGCCCGATCGAGACAGGCCGGGTTCCGGCCCCCGGCGACGGGGTACGTTCGTTGGCACAGGCGGCGGTCGAGGCCGTTGACCAGGCCGGCACCGAGGTCAGCGGCGCCGAGGTCGCCGGGGAGGAGCGCGGACCGGCGGGACGCTGGGCCGACCTGCGGCACCGGCTGCGGGCCCGGGTCGAGAGGCCGCAGGACCCGGTCGACCCGTCCGGCGTGCAGGGTGGGGTGAGGACGTGAGAGTGCCGAGGTGGGTCGGGCGAGCAGGGGCGGTGACCCTGATCGCCGGTACCGTCGGCGGTGCCGCCGTGGTCGCCGCCGAGGCGGTGGCTGCCAAGGTCCGCCGGTACGCGAAACCCGACCCGAACCTCCGCATGCGCACCTCCATCGGCGACCGGACCTCTCCGCCGCTGCGCCTGGTGCTGCTCGGCGACTCGTCGGCCCTCGGGGTCGGCGTGGACCGGGTGGCCGACACCGTCGGCGGGCACCTCGCCGAACTGCTGGCCGGCGGGCCGGCCACCGGCGGCCGCCGGATCGAGCTGTCCAGCGTGGCCGTCGCCGGTTCGCGCGGCGGCGATCTGAGTACGCAGGTTGCCCGCGCGCTGCTCGGCGACCGGCCGGAAGTGGCCGTGATCCTCGTCGGTACCAATGACGCGACCCGGCTCAGCCCACCGCCAGAGGCAGCCGCATACCTGGGCGGCGCCGTCCGCCGGCTGCGCGACGCGGGGGTGGCGGTGGTCGTGGGTACCTGTCCGGACCTGGGCGCCGTGCGGGCCTTCGCCCCGCCGCTGCGCCAGATCGCCGGGCTGCTGGGCCGCCGGATCGCCCGGGCACAGGCCGAGGCGGTCCGGGAGGCCGGCGGGGTACCGGTGGACCTCGCCGAGCGGGCCGGGCCGGTCTTCCGTGCCGACGCCGGTACCCTCTGCCACGACGGTCTGCACCCCTCGGCCGACGGGTACCGTGTCTGGGCTCACGCTTTGTATCCGGCAGTAGCCGAGGCGGCCGGCGTGGTCTCACACTGACTGGCATGCCTGAAGCTGTCATCGTCGCCACCGCCAGGTCCCCGATCGGGCGCGCCGTCAAAGGCTCCCTTGCCGACCTCCGCCCCGACGACCTCGCCGCCACCGTCATCCGAACCGCCCTGGCCAAGGTGCCCGAGCTCGACCCGCGCGAGATCGACGATCTCTACGTGGGCTGCGGGCTCCCGGGCGGCGAACAGGGCTTCAACCTCGCGCGGGTGGTCGCGGTGCTGCTCGGGTACGACTTCCTGCCCGGTGCCACGCTCACCCGGTACTGCTCCTCCTCGCTGCAGACCACCCGGATGGCGATGCACGCGATCCGGGCCGGCGAGGGCGACGCGTTCATCTCCGCCGGGGTCGAGTGCGTGTCGCGGTACTCCCGGGGCAGCTCCGACGGCCTGCCGCCGGAGGCGCAGGCGCTGGTCGGCGGCGACTGGCAGAACCCGGTGTTCGACGGTGCGCGGGCTCGCTCCGCCGCCCGCGCGCAGGGCGGCGCGCCCACCTGGCACGACCCGCGCGAGGACGGCGAGCTGCCGGACATCTACCTCGCAATGGGGCAGACCGCCGAGAACCTGGCCCAGGTGTACGGGGTGACCCGCGAGGACATGGACGAGTTCGGCGTACGCAGCCAGAACCTCGCGGACAAGGCGATCGGCGAGGGCTTCTGGGCGCGCGAGATCACCCCGGTCACCACGCCCGCCGGCACGGTGGTCAGCACCGACGACGGGCCGCGCGCCGGGGTGACCCTGGAGGCGGTGGCCGGGCTCAAGCCGGTGTTCCGTCCGGACGGCCGGATCACGGCTGGCAACTGCTGCCCGCTCAACGATGGCGCCGCGGCGGTGATCGTGATGAGTGACGTGAAGGCGCGCGAGCTGGGCATCACGCCGCTCGCCCGGATCGTGTCGACCGGGGTGACCGCGCTGTCCCCCGAGATCATGGGGCTCGGCCCGGTCGAGGCGTCCCGGCAGGCGCTGCGCCGCGCCGGCATGACGATCGACGACATCGACCTCGTGGAGATCAACGAAGCTTTCGCCGCCCAGGTCATCCCTTCGTACCGGGAGCTCGGCATCCCGCTGGACAAGCTCAACGTGATGGGCGGGGCGATCGCGGTCGGTCACCCGTTCGGGATGACCGGCGCGCGGATCAGCGGTACCTTGCTCAACGCGCTGGACTGGCACGACAAGTCGGTCGGTCTGGAGACGATGTGCGTCGGCGGCGGCCAGGGTATGGCAATGATCGTGGAGCGGATGTCCTGACCGCGCTCGGCTCCGACCGGCCGGCTCCGGCCGGGGCCGCTGTGAGAGGACGCTCACAGCTGGCCGCGCGCCGTGGTCACCGCATCGAGCGCTGCGGCAAGGACCGCAGGACCGGCGCCGGACGCCACGAGGTCGAGCGTCATCACCCGTACCTGGTCGGGCAGGGCCAGGTCGTTGGACAGCCGGGGTACCGGACGGTCCGGCCGCCCGGTGACGCCGGCCTCCAGATCGGCGAGCCGCTGCACGAGTGCGTGGACGACCTCGGCGCGGGATTGGTGCCCGATCGAGGCCCGCGCCGCCCAGCGCGCCGGCGGCCAGTGCCCAACCTGGTTGACCAGCCGGTCCACCGCGCGGACCAGCTGGTCACCGTCGACCCTCATGCTGCTACTGGCGCAGGTGCTGCTATTGGCGCAGGTAGCCCAGCAGGCGCAGGATCCACCAGTACAGGTAGATCAACCCGACGAGCAGGCCGAACGAGCAGTACCACGCGTAGCGCTCGGGCAGCCCGTAGCGCACGCCCTGCTCCACCGCGTCGAAGTCGATGATGAAGGTGAGCGCCCCGATCGCGACGCACGCCAGCGCGAACAGGATCGGGATCAGGCCGGCCTTCTGGCCCGGGCCGTAGTAGATCAGGCCGAGGTCGCCGCCGAACATGGCGAACACGAAGTTGAGCAGGCTCAGCGCCACGACCCCGATCAGCGCCCCGATCACCCACCGGGTGAACTTCGGGGTGGCCCGCAGCACGCGGGCCTTGTAGAGGATGGCCATCCCGCCGAAGACCACGACCGTGCCCACCACCGCCTGCACGACGATGCCCGGGTAGACCTGCTCGAAGGCCCGGCTGACCACGCCGAGCACCACACCTTCGAGGACCGCGTACCCCGAGATCAGCAGCGGGTTGGTGACCCGGGCGAAGGTGATCACGAGGCCGAGGACGAAGCCGGCGATGGACGAACCGATGGCCGCGACGTAGACCACCGGGCCGACCCGCAGCGCGAACCACGACACCGCGGCGACGGCCGCGGTGAGCAGCACCAGCATGATGGTCCGGGTGACGACATCGTCAACCGTCATCATCCGGCTGGTGGTCACCGGCGCCGGCGGGTAACCCGGCGGGACGCTGTAGCCGTACTCCGGCGCGGCCGTGTACCGGGAGGACTGCTCCGCCCGCGCCGCCTCACCCAACCGGCTCAGCACCGGATTCGAACTTCTGACCGCCACTGTGAGCACGTCCCTTCGACAGATCAGGTGACCCGGTCCAGGGTAGCGCCACGGTCCACTATCCGACGCCCGCCGGCTCCGGCACCGCGGCCAGTGTGGCGATCTCGCCGGTGGAGGCGTTGCCGCCGGTACACATGATGCCGACACGCCGTCGCGCGAACTGTTCCGGATGCGCGAGTACGGCGGCCAGCGCCGCCGCTCCGGCGCCCTCGGCCAGCGTGTGCGCGTGGGTCGCGAGCAGCCGCCGGGCCTCGTCGATCTGCTCGTCACTGACCAGCAGGAAGTCGGACAGGCCGGTGCGCATCAGCCGCTGCGGCAGCGGGAAGCCCTCCCCCGTCGCCAGGCCGTCGACGGCGGTCCGGTTGGGCCGGCGGACGCAGGTACCCCCGCGCCAGGACTCGTAGGCCGCCGGCGAGGCGGCCGCCTGTACCGCGACGATCCGGCAGCCCGGGGCAAGCGCGGCGCCGGCGACGCAGGCGGCCGCCGCGCCGGTACCGCTACCCACGGGTACCACCAGCATCTCCAGGTCGGGGGCCGCCTCGAAGACCTCCAGATAGGCGGTACCGACGCCGGCCACCAGCGCCGCATCCCCGGCCGGGCTGATCGGCCGCAGGCCCTCGGCCTCGGCGAGCTTCTCGCCGTGCTCGCGGGCCGCGGTCAGATCGGCGCCGTGCAGTACCACCGTCGCGCCGTACCCCTGTACGGCACGGACCTTCACCTCGTTGGCCGACTCGGGCATCAGCACCACGCAGGGGTTATCGAACATCCGCGACGCGTAGGCGATCGACTGTGCGTGGTTGCCGGTGGACCAGGTCACCACACCGCGCGCCCGCTCGTCCGCGGGCATTCCGGCCAGCAGCGTCAGCCCGCCGCGCACCTTGAACGCCCCGGTGGGCTGGATGTTCTCGTGCTTGACCCGCAGCGCGGCATCCGCTGCTTCATCGAGCGCCGGGTATGACCACATCGGCGTCGGTGGCAGGTACCGGGCGAGCAGCGTTCTGGCGCGCAGGATATCGGCGATGGTGAGGTCCACGAGTCAAGCCTGGCTACCGGTCATCCATAAGTCCAATGACAATTTGCCTTCCGACCTATCAACCGCAGTGATATGTTCGCGCCCATGCTCGACGTGACCCGGCTGCGGGTACTGGCGGCGGTCGCCCGGCACGGCTCGGTCACCGCCGCCGCCCAGGAGCTCCGCTACTCCCAGCCGGCGGTCAGCCACCACCTCGCCCGGCTGGAGCACGAGACCGGGGCGCGCCTGGTCCAGCGGGTCGGCCGGGGCATCCGCCTGACCGCGGCCGGGCAGCTGCTCGCCGAACGCGCCGAGGAGATCCTCGGCCGGCTCGGCGCCGCCGAGGTCGAACTGGCGGCGCACAGCGGGCTGCGCGCCGGGCGGGTACGGTTGGCGGCCTTCCCGTCGGCGCTCGCGACGGTGGTACCGCGGGCGGCCGCCGGGTTCACGGCCAGCCACGCGGAGGTCGAGCTCGGCTTCGTCGAGGCCGAACCGCCCGAGGCGCTGCGGATGCTGCGCGCCGGCGAGGTGGACGTCGCGGTCGTCTTCGAGTACCCGGACGACACCGGCCGGCCCGAGCCGGGCGTGCGCCGTACCCCGCTGCTGGCAGAGCCGTTGTACCTCGTCACCTCGGCCGGCGAGCCGACCGAGCTGACCGACCACGCCGGCGACGACTGGATCGGCGGCTGCGAGCGCTGCCGCTCCCACCTGGTACGCCGGTGCACCGCGGCGGGATTCACCCCGCGGATCGCCTTCACCACCGACGACTACGTCGCCGTACAGGCGCTGGTGGCGGCCGGGCTCGGCGTGACGATCCTGCCTGAGTTGGCGCTGACCGCGCACCGGGTACCGGGCATCCGCGCGACCCGCCTACCCGGTACCGGTAGGGAGGTCTGGGTCGCCCGGTACGGTGAGCCACCCGACCCGCCCGCCACGACCGCCCTCCTCGACCACCTCACATCGGCGTGACGCGACCCGGCGTCATGCGCCGACGTGGACGAGGTTGAGCAGGATCCCCGCGCCGTAGACCAGCGCCGCGAGGGTGGCGAGCCCGAAGAACCCGGACCAGATCGTGGCCGGCAACAGGCTCAACCGCTTGAGTTCACCGGCGTCGCCGCTGCGCCAACCACTCGCGACCACATGCCCGACGCCGCCGAAGAGCAGGAACCAGATCCAGACATAGGCGAAGAAGGTCCGCCCCTCGGTTGACGCGTACCGCAGGACCAGGATGACGACGGCGCCGGTGCCGACCGCGGCCAGCCCACCAAGGATGTTGCCCATCTGGATGAGTGCCAGCAGCAGGAAGACAAGGCTGAGCCACAGCACCGCGACACTGTGGCCGCCGGCCAGCAGTACCGCGCCGCCCAGGCCGAAGATCGATGGGCCGATATACCCGGCCAACGCGGTGAAGAACTTGCCGAACGGGCCGACCCCCCGGAAGAAGGTAATGCCGCGACCCCGCTCGTCGTTGTTGCGGTACACGTGGATCGATTCCACCGTGCCGCCCATCATCGATGCGGTAATTGCGTGGCCGCCCTCATGCGCGATGGTGACCGCGAACCTGACGACCGGCCACACGATCAGCGACAGGAGCAGGGCGATCAGCCCCGCACCGACGACGACGACCAGCGATCCGGCCGGTGCCGCGGCTTTATGCGCGAGCACTGGTAGCGCTTCGATCACAGTCGATTACCGTACCGGCCCTTGACAATGTTTCGCATCGACCAATTCGACAGATGTCGGCCGCTATTGTTGTGGTCGGGTCTGGAGTACCGTGAACGACTGATCCGCGTACAGCGAAGTGCCCGGGGCGGGAGTCGAACCCGCACGCCTTGCGGCCGCCGCTTTTAAGGCGGCTGTGTCTGCCGTTCCACCACCCGGGCGATGGGGTCACGGTAACCGGCGGGGTGGAGCGTCGCACCAGCCATCCGGTGAAATGGTCAGCCCGATACGGGTGGCGTGACCTCGGTAAAACTCTCCCGGGGATCGTGCAGTTCGCCGAGTGCGACGACCTCCCGTCGGAGGAAGAGTGCCAGCGTCCAGTCGATCAGTACCCGGATCTTGCGGTTGATCGACGGGATGCGCATCAGGTGGTACGTGCGGTGCATGAACCAGGCGGGGTACCCCTTGACCTTGATCCCGTACACCTGGGCGACGCCCTTGTACAGGCCGAGGCTCGCGACCGAGCCGGCGTACTTGTGCCGGTACTCGGTCGGGGTACCGCCGCGCAGTACCGCGACGAGGTTGTCCGCCAACCGGACCGCCTGCCGTACCGCATGCTGCGCGCTCGGCCCGGTCAGCTCCCCCGGCCCCTTGGTCAGGTCCGGTACCGCGGCGCTGTCCCCGGCCGACCAGGCGCCCTCGACCACCTGACCGGAGTCGGCGACCTGCAGCGTGGCGAGGCAGGTGACCCGGCGCTTGTCGTCGAGCGGCAGGTCGGTACCGCGCAGCATCGGGTGCGGCTTGACCCCGGCCGTCCAGACGATCGTGTCGGCGGCGAACTGGTCGCCGTCGGAGAGCTTCACCACCCCGTCGACGCAGGATTCCAGCCGGGTACCGAGCCGGATGTCCAGGCGGCGGCGCAGCAGCTCCTTGACGGTGTACGCGCCCATGTCCGGGTCCACCTCGGGCAGGATGCGCATGGTCGCCTCGACCAGTACCCAGTGCATCTCGTCGGCCTTGAGCTCCGGGTAGTACCGCAGCGCCGAGCGGGCCATGTCCTCCAACTCTGCGAGCGCCTCGATGCCGGCGTACCCGCCGCCGATGAACACGAACGTCAGCGCGGCCGCGCGGGTGGCCGGATCGGTCGTGGTAGCCGCGACGTCGAGCCGTTCGAGGACCTTGTTGCGCAGGTAGATGGCCTCGCCGATGGTCTTGAAGCCGATCGCCTGCTCGCGCAGGCCGGGGATCGGCAGGGTCCGGGAGACGCTGCCCGGGGCCAGCACGATCTGGTCGTACGAGACCTCCCGGGCCGGCCCGATGATCGGTTGTACCGTCGCCACCTTGCGGGCGTGCTCGACCCGGATCACCTCGCCGGACAGGATGTGGCAGCGGCGCAGCTCGCGACGAAGCGGTACCACCGAGTGCCGGGGCGAGATGTTCCCCGCGGAGACCTCGGGCAGGAACGGCTGGTACGTCATGTTCGAGTGCGGGTCGACGACGGTCACCTCCGCCTCGCCCTTCTTGAGCTTCTTCGACAGGCGCAGGGCCGTGTAGAGCCCGACATGGCCGGCGCCGACCACGAGGATCCGATGAGGCTGGTTCACATATCCATCATCGACGACCTCAGCGGCGGCGGACCAACCGGGCGAGGTATGCGACGGTGACCGCCATCACGGCCAAGCCCAGCAGGGACGCCGCGAGGTAGGTGTGTACGCCCAGGTACAGCGGAGTGACGACGGCGAACAGCGCCAGGACCGCGGTCAGCGCGAGCACCAGGCCGGCGCGCCCGAGCCAGCGCAGCAGTACGCCGGGGGCGACCACGGCATCATAGGGCAGGACGGCGGCGAGGGCGGCGAGGTTGTGCACCAGGTAGAGGGCGCTGGCCAGCAGCAGCAGCCCGAGGAAGTTCGCGGCGCTGCCAAGGAGCAGGGTGGAGACCAGCCAGCCGACCAGGGCCACGAAGAGGTACAGGGTGGGCATCGGGCCGCGCGGGAAGAGCATGGTGAGCACCGCGACCACCAGGAAGGCGAGGAACGCGGGGCTACGCGTCACCGCCAGCGGCCAGGCCAGCACCAGCCCGAGCTGCGCGGCGACGAACAGCCCGATGCGCACCAGCAGCGGGCCGGGGGTGGTGCGCCGGACCCGCCCGACCGTCTCGTGGACCTTGGCCTGCGCCTGGCCCTTCAGGTCAGTCAGGATGGTACGGGCGTTCATCGCATTACGGCTTTCGGCGCCGACGCCATCCGCGACACCTGGCGCAGTACCTCGTCGAGGCTGCCCGGCCCGGCCCAGGCGACGACCGGTACCCCGTGCTCGCGCAACTGCTCCAGCGTGTTGGTGCGCTCCAGTCGCCAGAGCCGGCCGGCTGCGGTGGCCCAGCCCCCGCGTTCCGGCAGCGGCAGGTCGGCCGGGAGCGTGTCGATACCGACCACGAAGCGACCGGCCCGCGCGAACCGCGCGATCATCGCCGCCGCCCGGACGTCCAGCAGCGGCGTCAGTACCACGACGAGGGCGTTGGACGAGACGGTGTGCGGGCCGAACGCGTCCGGCGCGGGTTCGAACCCGAGGCCGGCGGCGCTGACCCCGAGGAGCCATTCCAGCACCGTGTGGTACTGGCGGCGGCCGCTGGCCGGGCGCAGCCGGCGGGCCCGGAAGCCGTACTCCAGCAGGGCCACCCGGTCGCCGCGGTGCAGGTAGTGCTCGGCGATGCCGGCGGCCGCCCGGACGGTGGTGTCCAGTACCGACCGGGCGCCGTGCACCCCGCCCGACCGGCCCGCCTCGTGCAGGACGTCCAGCACGAGGACGACCTCGGCGTCGCGGTCGGACAGCGTGGCGGCCACGTGCAGTTCCCGGGTACGCAGGGAGACCCGCCAGTCGATGCGGCGCAGCCGGTCGCCGGGCGTGAACATCCGTACCCCGGCCAGCTCGCCGCCCTCGCCCGGCCGCCGGGAGTGGTGCACGCCGACCAGCCCGGCGGCCCGCGGCATCGAATCCTCGGCCGTGAACGGGTCGGTGACCGGGAACACCTTGATGCGCTTGGCCCTGCCGTTACCCGGGTCGCTGATCAGCAGGCCGTCGGCGGCGACCGCGTGGGCGACCGCCGGGCCGAGCGCCGGGCGCCCCCAGCGCACCGCGTAGGCGCGCAGCTCCAGGTCGGCGGCTGCCCCAGGGGACACCGTCGTCACGTACGGGCGGTCGCCGTGCGGCACGACCAGCCAGGGCGAGATCGCGGTACGCAGGACGACCAGGTCGTACCGGACCTCGTCGGGGTTGGCCACGGTGAGCCCGGCCGGTACCCGGCCACCCTCGCCGATGAACTCCGCGCCCATCTTGACGCTGACCAGCGGTACCCGCGAAGGCCGGCGCCAGATGCCCAGCGCCGCGCCGAGCGCGAACGGCGCCGCCAGTACCACCAGATCGGCGCGGCCGAACACCATCGCGACGGCCAGCAGTACCCCGACCACCAGAACCACCCGGCCGAAGGCCGGCGTCGGCGACCACCGTCGCAGCGCGTCCTTCAGATGCCGGGGGCCCGACCCGTTGCCGGGCACTGCCGGGCGCAGCTGGACCATCGATCAGGCCCGTGGCGGCGCGGTGTACCGGTACGGGTCGGCGCCCGCGCGGGGCGCGGGTGCCGGCCCGGCGGAGGACGGCTCGCCGTAGGACGGCAGGGCGCCGCTGGCCGGTGCCGGCGTGCGGGCCAGTACCTCGGCGACGACCGTGGAGGACTGCGTCTGGCGCAGCCACATCTCCGGCTTGAGGGTGATCCGGTGGGACAGCGCCGGGATCGCGACGTCCTTGACGTCCTCGGGGATCACGTAGTCCCGCCCGGCGAGCGCCGCCCGGGCCCGGGAGAGCAGCAGCAGTGCGAGCGACCCGCGCGGCGAGGCACCGACGAGGACCTGGTGGTGCTCGCGGGTCGCGGCCGTCACTTCCACGATGTACCGGCCGATCGAGTCCTCGACCACCACGTCCTCCAGCGCCCGCTGCATGCCCACGAGCGTGGCGGCGTCGACGACGGGGTCGAGGAACGCCTCCTCCTGGCGGCGCGCCACCCGCCGCTGCAGTACCCCCCACTCCTCCTCGCGGTCCGGGTACCCGAAGGAGACCCGCAGCAGGAACCGGTCGAGCTGCGCCTCGGGCAGCGGGTACGTGCCCTCGTACTCGATCGGGTTGGCCGTCGCGAGCACGTGGAACGGCGCGGTCAGCCGGTACGTGGTGCCCTCGACGGACACCTGCTTCTCCTGCATGGCCTCCAGCAGCGCGGCCTGGGTCTTCGGCGGCGTCCGGTTGATCTCGTCGGCGAGCAGCAGGTTGGTGAAGACCGGGCCGGGCCGGAACGTGAAGTCGTGGTTGCGCTGGTCGTAGAGGAACGAGCCGGTGACGTCGGCAGGCAGCAGGTCGGGGGTGAACTGCAACCGCCGGAACTCGATCCCGAGCGCCTGGGCGAAGCTGCGCGCGGTGAGCGTCTTGCCGAGGCCCGGCAGGTCCTCGAGGAGGACGTGGCCACCGGCCAGGATCCCGGCGAGGACCAGTTCCAGGGCGGCACGCTTGCCGACCACCACCGTGCCCACCTCGTCGAGGACGGCCCGGCCCAACCGGCCGACCTCGTACACCGGCAGCGCCTCCACCCGGGCGCCGTTACTCATGCCGGATCCTCGCCGCGCTGCGGACCGGCATGAGGCTCATTGACGCTGAGTCCGTGATTCGCTCGCTGGCGCTCACTCATATCGCCTCCATCAGGGAGATCAGGCCGGCGACCTCGCGCGGCGACGGGTTCTTGGGTGCCGGGGTGGTGACGAAGGTCCACAGCTGCTCGCCGAGAACCGCCCGCGCCGCGGCCGGATCGGCGGTGCGGACGACCCCGTGCCGGGTCCGCAGCCGCTCGTCGATGATCTCGATGAACCGCGGCTGCGCGTTGCGGGCGAACTGGGTCTTGTCGCCCTGCAGCCGGACCCAGGACAGCCGGTTGTCCCAGCGCGAGGTGGCCATGACCAGGCCGTCCTGGCTCGCCGCGTCGATCTGGTCCTCACTGACCAGCTCCGCCGAGGGCCGGATCAGGGTGTCCGGCAACCGCCGCGGGTCGATCCAGCGCAGCAGCGCCCGCAGCAGCCGCCCGACGAAGAGCACCATGGCGATCAGCGGGTACGGCACGACGACGCCGGCGAGGTGGAACAACGCCCAGAACGGCAGGGCGAGCACGGCCGACCAGAGTACGGCCTTGGCCAGCCACCGCCAGATGTTGTCCGTGGACAGGCCGGACGGGAACTCCGGCTCGGCGTCCTCCTGGGCGGAGTCGAGCAGGTCGTCGAGCGGCGTACTCACGCGATGACCTCTCTAGTTCGCTCCGCGAGGCGCTTTGGTGCGCCGTCTTCCCTCGTCGCATGCTCCTCGTGAGCCAGCACTTGGGCTGGCTCAGCCAGGCGGCGTTCGTCAGTCCAGACGCCGCCGCGCCTCGCTGCACTCACGGGACGACCTCCCGTTCCCGGGACAGTTCGGCGCGCACCTGTTGCAGGGCGGCCCGAGCCTGGTCGCGCATGGTGTTGTCGACGGTGTGCTTCGCGTACCGGGCCAGCCGGTACACCTCGGCGAGCGGGTACAGGACGGCGGCGCTGACAGCGTGGCCGGCGAGCAGCCGGATGACCAGTTCGGTCGGAGTGTCGCCGACGTGTCGCGGGGTACCGGCGGCCGCCGCCGCGTGTTCCAGCCGTACCCAGCAGGCGATCACCGCGCGGCGCGGATCGGTATCCGAGTCGTCCAGGTCGGACAGGCCGGCCTCGACCGCCGCGATGACCTGTTCGCGCCCCTGTGTCGGCGGCGGCTCGTCCCGCTCGCGCTGGCGCTCGCGCAGGCGCAACCCGTTGCGCAGCAGGTACCACAGCAGCAGGCCGGCCGCCGCGGCGGCAATGAGCACGCAGAGCACCTGTGCCGCGGTGAGGAGCCAGCCGGGGAGCTGGATGGACTGCGGCTGCCCCGCGCCCACGTCGGTACCGGCGTCCGGCTGCTGCGGCGGGGCGTGCACGACGTTGGGCTGGCCGGCGTCCGGCGTCGGCGGCGGGCGCAGCGGCGTCGGGCGGATCTGCGGGGTGGCCAGCATCGCCGCAACCGCCGCCGCGGCGAGCAGCAGACCCACCGCCAGCAGCGGCCCGAAGCGTCGCACGCCGGTCATGCCGCCGCCCCGGTGCTCTTGGCGGGTCGGCGCGAGGCGACGCCGTGACCGGGCCGACTGAGCCGGCCGATGACCTCGCTGCTACGCACATTCCGGCTCCCGGAGCTTCGCCGGGCGAGCCGGAACGTGCGCTCAGTCATTGACAGTCCCGTCGTCAGGCGAGCCCGGCGAGTTGCTTCGCCCGGGCGAGCACGTCGTCCAGCATCGTCGGCGTCAGCCGGCCGGTAAAGGTGTTCTGCTGGCTGACGTGGTAACAGCCTAGGAGAGCGGGTGTGCCGGTGCCGACCTGCGCGAGCGCTCCGTGCCCGAAGGCCGGTCGCGGGCTGGGCGGGCGCTGCCGGTACACCCGTTGGAGGGCCGGCCACCACGCGGCCCAGGCGAACGCGCCGAGCGCGACCACGACGCGCAGCGTGGGTCGGATCAGTTCCACCTCGCGGTGCAGCCAGGGCGCGCAGGCGTCCCGCTCGGCGGGAGTCGGCTTGTTGTCCGGCGGCGCGCAGCGGACCGCGGCGAAGATCCGGGTGTGGTACAGGACCAGCCCGTCGTCGCGGGCCACGCTGGTCGCCTGGTTGGCCAGGCCGGCGCGGTGCAGCGCGGCGAACAGCACGTCGCCGGAGCGGTCGCCGGTGAAGATCCGGCCGGTACGGTTGCCGCCGTGCGCGGCCGGTGCCAGCCCGAGCATGGCCAGGCGGGCGTCGGCGGGGCCGAAACCGGGGACGGGCCGGCCCCAGTACTCCTGGTCACGGAACGCCGCCCGCCGGCTCGCCGCGACGCTCTCCCGCCAGGCCACCAGGCGCGGGCAGGCCCGGCAAACGCTCACCCGCGCGTCGACGGCGCCCAGGTCAGGAGCCGTGGCGGCCTGCTCGGCGACCTGGTCCGCGGTCTGCGCCGGGGTCACGCCAGCCGGCTCCGGAACAGTTCGAGGGTGCGCGCCCAGGCGGTGGCCGAGGCCCGCCGGTTGTACACCTCCGGCCGGTCGTCGTTGAAGAACGCGTGCTGGGTACCGGGGTAGTCGAACACCGCGACCTCGCCGCCAGCGGCTTCGATGGCCTTCTTGGCGGTCTGTACGCCGGGCGCCGCGGAGGTACCGTCCTCCTCGCTCGCGTGGATCACGGCGGCCTTGCCGGCGTAGTCCGACCAGTCCGGCCGCATCCGTTCCCAGGGCAGGACCGGGTAGAAGCCCACGGTCGCGACGATCTTGTCGGAGAGGGTCGCCGACCAGAGCGCGAGGCTGCCGCCGGCGCAGAAGCCGACGGTACCGATCCGGCCGTGGACCTCGGGCAGGCCGGCCAGGTGCTCGGCCGCCCCGGCGATGTCCTTGGCGGCCTGGTCCATCGCGAGGCCCATGATGAGCTTGCCGGCTTCGTCCGGCTCGGTGGTCTGGATGCCGTGGTACAGGTCGGGGGCCAGCGCGACGAAGCCGGCCTCGGCGAACCGGTCGGCGACCTCCTTGATGTGCGGTACCAGCCCCCAGTACTCCTGGATGACGATCACGCCCGGCCCCGGGGCGCCGGCCGGCGTAGCCAGGTAACCCTCGCTCGACCCGCCGTTGCTCGGGTACCGCACGATCTCGTCCATCGGCCGGCCCTCCCTGTCAGTCAGTCGTCATTGGCTGGTGGCCCGGAGGATGCTCCGGCGTAGCCAATCATGCGCCCATCGTTTGCGAAAGACGGCTGCGGCGTGGCGGAAATCGCGGTAGCGGCGCGCGAAGCGGGTGGGCCGCGCCGCCCTCCGGCGCCGCCGACCCGCTCCGATCGAACGCCGCTACTTCTTGTTCGGTGCCAGGCAGAGGACCGAGCCCGTCCGGCCCGACACGCCCTGCCAGAGCGCCGACTCTGTGGTCGGGTAGGCGGAGCAGATCTTGTCGTCCGCGTCGAACTGGATCTCGGTCTTCCCGTCCACGACGCCGACCACCTTGTAGTCGGCGGACGCGTCGTCGCACTTGACGATCTTGGTGTTCTTCACTTCCTTGGCCGTGGTACTGGTCAACGCGTCGCTCTTGATGCAGTCGCCGACCTTGGCGTTGATCGTGTCGTCCTTGTGCGCGATCGAACGGTAGAGGTAGAAGCCGCCCGCGATGAGCGCGATGACGAGGACGCTGCCCAGGATGCGGAGCAGCCCGCCGCCAAGGGCGCTGCGGCGCTTGGGCGGCGGCGCGGTCGGCGCACCGTACGGTGGCGGGGCCGGCGCCTCACCGCCCTGCGGCGCGTAGGGATTGCTGCCCCCCTGTGGGCCATACGAGTCCCTACCGCCCTGCGGGCCGTAGGGACTGCTGCCCCCCTGCGGGCTGGACGGGGTACCGCCCTGCGAGCCGTACGGGGTGCCGCCCTGTGCGCCGTACGGGTTCTGGTAGCCACCGTACGGCTGTCCGGGGTTGGCGGGATCCGTCACTGTGAGTTTCCTTCCGGGATTGGTGAAACGAAGCGCACCCTAGCCGTTGTGATCGGTCCGCGCCACCCCGTCCGGCCGATTGTTCCCATGTCGACCCAAGGGGCTTTACCTGCGCAGTTTCCCCCGACGGGTACCCCGGGCAGGCCGCTCGACGGGTACCCTCGCAGATCGCCTCCGCCCCCTACCGGACGGCCGAGACTACGCCGGGACCGTAACACTGTGTAAGGCACGAGAACCAGAGTGTCTACTTTTTTGCTGGAGCCAGGCAGAGCACCGAGCCGGCCTGACCGGTGCGCCCCTGCCAGAGCTCAGACACCGCGCTCGGGTACGCGGCGCAGATGTTGTCTTCGACGTTGAACTGCGCCTCGGTCTTCCCGGCCACGATGCCGACCACCTTGTACTTGGCGTCCGCCGCGTCGCACCGGACGATCTTGATGTTAGTGACCTCCTTGGCCGTCGAGCTGTCCATCGTCTCGCCGGCCAGGCAGTCGCCGACCTTCGCGTTGTTCGGGTCGGTGCTCTTGGGGCCCGGTGCCGCGCTGGACGCGCCGGCGTTCGCACCGGTGCTCGACGCGCCGGCCGTTGCGGCTGCCGGAGCGGCGTTGTTGTTGTGCTTGGTCTTGCTCCCGATGAGGTAGAGGCCGCCGATGGACAGCCCGGCGATCAGCACCAGGGCGACGATGACGATCCCCGCCACCTTCAGCCCGCTGCCCTTCTTCGGCGGCGTCCCGTACGGGCTGGGGCTGTCGTACGGACTGCCGTAGGGGCTGCCCTGAGTCGGCGTGCCGTACTGTCCGGGCTGGCCGCCGCCGTACCTACCCGGCTGGCCGTACCTACCCGGCTGGCCGTACTGACCCGGCTGGCCGTACTGACCCGGCTGGCCGTACTGCCCGGGCTGGGCGTACGGGTCGGGCGCGCCGCCGCCATACTGGCCGGGCTGTCCGTACGGGTCCGGCGTGCCGTACTGCCCGGGTTGGCCGCCGCCGTACTGGCCGGGCTGGCCATAGGGGTCCTGCCCGCCGTACTGCCCGCCGCCGCCCGGAGGTGGGTAGCCGCCGCCGTACGGCGGCCCGGATCCGGGGTACCGGGGATCCGTCATGGTCGGCTCCTCCGCGAGTGTGAGCGAAAGGCGCACGCTAACTGGTACGCGCAAATCGCAACACCCCCGTCCGGCCCCTTTTTGTCCAGTAAACATTCACTTGGACCGACTCCCGCGCCCGGGATGGAGCGCGGCGCAGCGGCACCGCTCCGCTACCGTGTCCCGCGTGACAGATCTGCTCACCCGGCTGGTCGGCGCGCCCGGCCTGTACCGCGGCCGCGGCGACGGCCCGGAGAGCGGCCCGTTCGTCGCGCGGATCGAGGTCGCCACGGTGCTGCGGGGCCGGGCGGTGACGCTGGACTACGAGGCCACCAGCGACCGCAACGGCCTCCAGCACGTCGAGCACACCGTCCTGGCCACCGGCGAGGGCGGGCGGCTGGAGTTACACGTGGCCTGCCTGGAACTGCCGGGCGTGGTCAAGTTCGTCGAGACGATCCCGGGTTCGTTCACCGCCTACGAAGGCCCGTTCCCGGCCCGGATCGTGATCAGTGTGACGGGAATCGGACACCTGCACTATGCCTGGTGGTACTCGCGCGACGAGTCCGAACCGAAGGAGCAGACCCGCGCGGACGTCCGGCGCACCGGCTGAGGCGGCCTACGCCAGCGACCACGCGATGCCGTCGAGGATGTCATGCTCGCTGGCGATGACGGTGCCGGCACCGGCCCGGTCCAGGATGATCCGCAGGATCAGCGCACCGGCGCCGATCACGTCGGCGCGCCCCGGGTGCATCACCGGCATCGCGAGCCGCTCGCTCCGGGTACGCCGCAGGAGATCCGCGGTGACCCGGGCCACGTCGTCCCGCGGGATGCGCGCGTGGTGGATCCGCTCCGGCTCGTACCGGGGCAGGTCGAGCGCGATCGCCGCGACGGTCGTGACCGACCCGGCCAGGCCCACCACCTGATCGGCCGACCGCCCAGCCACGGCCGCGAGCGCCCGGTCCACGGCCGCCTCGATGTCGGCGGTGGCCGTCGCGACCTCGGCAGCCGTCGGCGGATCGGTGTGCAGGTGCCGCTCAGTCAGGCGGACGCAGCCGATGTCGACACTGATCGCATGTTCCACCCTGGTCGACCCGACGACGAACTCGGTCGAGCCACCGCCGATGTCCACCACCAGGTACCGGGCCGGGGGCAGGCCGCGCACCGCGCCGGTGAAGGACAGCCGGGCCTCCTCGTCGCCGCTGACCACCTCCGGCGGCCGGCCCAGCGTGGCGAGCACCATCGCGCGGAACTCGTCGGCGTTGCCGGCGTCGCGGGTGGCCGACGTGGCGACCATGCGGACCCGTTCGGCGCCGAGGCGTTCGACGGTCCGCGCGTAGTCGGCGAGCGCGACGCGGGTGCGCTCGATCGCGGTCGGCGCGAGGACGCCGGTGCGGTCGACGTCCTGGCCGAGCCGAACGATCTCCATCCGGCGGGTCACGTCCGTCAGCGCTCCGCCGTCCGGCGGCAGGTCGGCCACCAGGAGCCGGATCGAGTTGGTACCGCAGTCGATCGCCGCAACCCGCCTCATGCAGCCTCCGTCATGAGGCGCAGCATCCGGGTGTTGCCGAGGGTGTTCGGCTTGACCCGTTCGAGGTCGAGGAACTCCGCCACGCCCTCGTCGTACGAGCGCAGCAGTTCCTCGTAGACCTTCGGCGGTACCGGGGCGCCGTCGATCGGCCCGAAGCCGAGGGAGCCGAAGAACCCGGTCTCGAAGGTGAGGCAGAACACCTTGGCGACACCCACCTCCCGGGCGGCGGAGAGCAGCGCCTCGACGATCCGGTACCCGATCTTTCGCCCGCGGTACCCGGGGTCCACCGCCACCGTGCGTACCTCGGCGAGGTCCTCCCACATCACGTGCAGCGCACCGCAGCCGACCACAGCCTCGCCGTCCGCGGCCACCCAGAACTCCTGCACGTCCTCGTAGAGCGCGACGGTGGCCTTGGACAGCAGCCGGCGCTCGGTGGCGTACAGGTCGATCAGGCGGCGGATGTCGCGCACGTCACGGGTCCGGGCCCGCCGGACGATGACCTCCATCCCGGCAGGGTATCGCCTGTCGAAGGGGCGACAGACCGTTGCCCGGACGCGGGGCCGGCCGCACATTGACAGGTCCCACAAGTACTAATCCCGCGGCCGGATCCTCCGAAGAGTCAGACTGCCGGCTCCAGCGACGCTGCCGGCACGCAAGGGCCGCCGGTCCACCAGGGCTCGGCTCGTTCGCGCGTCTCATCGCCGAGCGGGTTGACGCCAGGACCGGCGGCCAACGCATGCCCGAGAAGTGCGTGCAGGCACTTGACCCGGGCCGGCATCCCGCCGGCCGACACGCCGGCGATCTCCGGTACCTCGCCCAGCTTCGCCCGCCGCGCCAGGTAGTCCTCGTGCGCCGCCCGGTACCGCCGCGCGAGGTCGGGATCCGCGGCCAGTCGGGCGTTCATCTCCTTCATCAGCCCGGTGGACTCCAGCCGGCTGCACACCGCCACCGCCCGCGGGCAGGTCAGGTAGTACAGCGTCGGGAACGGGCTGCCGTCCGCGAGCCGGGGCGTGGTCTCCACCACGTCCGGAAGGCCACACGGGCAGCGGTGCGCCACCGCCCGGGTACCCCGGGGGGTGCGGCCGAGCTGCTCGCCGACGGTGGCGAGGTCGTCCGGGTCGATCACGGCGCGGTACCCGGCTTGTCCGCCGCCTGCACGCTGGACCACAGCTTCCCGTACCACGGTCCGGTATTGATCGCCTGTCCGGCGTTGGGGTCGGCCGCCGGGTCCATGGTGCCCGCCGCCGGGCCGGTCACGAACGCCTTGTCGCCGGGCAGCACCATCTGCAGCCGCTTGTGCGCCATCGCGATGATGTAGTCCTTGTCGTTCCACTTGGCGACCTGGGTCTGCTTCTCCTGGATCCGCGCGCGCTGCGCGGTCTGGCTGGACTCCAGCGCGGCGATCTGGGCCTGCTGGGTCAGGTAGATGCGCATCGGGTAGGCGTAGGCGAGCAGCAGGGCGACCAGGATCAGGCCGAGCGTGGCCGCTCGGCCGGTGAACCGGCCGGGTCGCGGGGCGGTCGTGCGCTTCGCGGTGCCCGGCGCGGCGGCCCGGCGGGCGCTGGCAGGGCGGGATGCCGACCGGGCCGGCTCGGCGGCGGTGCGCTTCGGATCCGCGGCGGCCGTTCGGATCCGCTTGGGGTCCACGCGGGATCGGCGTCCCGGATGCCCGGCGGCCCGCCGCTGGTTGTCCCGTCGCTGGTCCGGCACGTCACCCTCCCCAGGGGACCGTCAGCGGGAACGGTACCTCGGGAAGGCGCCCGCGCCGGCGTAACGCGCCGCGTCGCCCAGCTCGTCCTCGATGCGCAGCAACTGGTTGTACTTGGCCACGCGCTCCGACCGGGCCGGCGCGCCGGTCTTGATCTGGCCGGTACCGGTAGCCACCGCGAGGTCGGCGATCGTGGTGTCCTCGGTCTCCCCGGACCGGTGGCTCATCATGCACCGGAAGCCAGCCCGGTGGGCCAGGTCGACGGCGTCCAGCGTCTCGGTCAGCGAGCCGATCTGGTTGACCTTGACCAGCAACGCGTTGGCCGCCTTCTCCGCGATGCCCCGGGAGATCCGCTCGGGGTTGGTCACGAACAGGTCGTCGCCGACGATCTGGATCCGGTCGCCCAGCCGCGCGGTCAGCGCCGTCCACCCGGCCCAGTCGTCCTCGGACAGCGGATCCTCGATCGACACGATCGGGTACTGCTCGACGAGCTTCGCGTAGTACTCGACCATCTCCTCGGCCGGCTTCGGCGTGCCCTCGAACGTGTACCCGCCGTCGCCGTGGAACTCCGTCGCCGCCACGTCGAGCGCAAGCACGATGTCGCTGCCCAGCGTGTACCCGGCCGCGGACACCGCCTCGGCGATCAGGTCCAGGGCGGCGGAGTTGTGCGGCAGGTTGGGCGCGAAGCCGCCCTCGTCGCCCAGGCCGGTGGCCAGGGCCTTCTTCTTCAGGACGCTCTTGAGCTGGTGGTACACCTCGGCGCCGGAGCGCAGTGCGTCGCGGTAGGTCGGCGCGCCGATCGGCGCGATCATGAACTCCTGGATGTCAACGTTGGAGTCGGCGTGCGCGCCGCCGTTGAGGATGTTCATCATCGGTACCGGCAGCAGGTGCGCGTTCGGCCCGCCCAGGTACCGGAAGAGGCTCAGCCCGGTCGAGTCGGCCGCGGCCCGGGCCACCGCGAGGGAGACGCCGAGGATCGCGTTGGCGCCCAGTTCGGACTTGTCCGGGGTGCCGTCGAGGTCGAGCATCTTCTGGTCGATCGCGCGCTGGTCGGTCGCGTCGTAGCCGACGATCTCCGGGAAGATCCGCTCCTCGACGTTGTCGACCGCCTTCTCCACGCCCTTGCCCTGGTACCGGTCCCGGTCGCCGTCGCGCAGTTCGAGCGCTTCGAAGGCGCCGGTGGACGCACCGGACGGTACGGCGGCGCGAGCGATCGTGCCGTCGTCCAGCCCGATCTCGACCTCGACGGTCGGGTTGCCGCGCGAGTCCAGGATCTCGCGGGCGACGATTGCCTCGATGGTGGCCACGGTGGTCGCACTCCTCGCTGCCGGATCTCGGTGTCGCGCCGAGCCTATCGGGGCGGCTCGGAGCCACCTTCGGGTGGGGTAACAGATTGAAAACGCAGATTGCGCAGCCAAACGGGGCGGGCGAGGCTGAGGTCCATGCGTCTGCCCGCCCTCGCGGTGCTCGCCGTCTCCGCCACCGTCCTCTGCGGTTGCGTCGCGGTCAACACCGGCCAGCCCGGCGGTAGCAGCACGCAGCTCGTCAGCGACCTCGCCGCCCGCCTGGGCCGGTCGGGCACCTACACCGCGGTGTACCGGCTGCCCCAGGGCGCCACCGCGACCGTCGTGCAGGCACAGAACCCCGGCCGGGCCGCCTACGTGTACCCGGGCGGCAAGCTGTCGCTGACCCCGCAGTACCTCGCCGACTGCCGCACCGGCGCGCTGTTCACGACGTGCACGCTGACCCCGCCGCCCTCCCCGGGTACCGATCCGGCCACCGCGCTCATCACCGAGATCGCCGACCGGGGCCTGATCGCACCGGAGATGGTGATCGGCCTACTCACCGCCGTCGGGCTGGACACCAGCGCGGTGGTGACGACGCGGGACACCACGGTCGCCGGGGAGAACGCCACCTGTGTCCAGGTGAAGGGCGCCCAACACGCGGCGTCGTCGGACTTCGAGGTGTGCGTGACCGCCGAGGGGCTCCTGGGCAGCTTCACCGGCGTGGTGAGCGACACCAGCATCGACGTCACGCTGGACCGGTACGAGCCGACCGCCGCCGCTGACGCCTTCGACCTGCCGTCCGGTGCACGGGTGACCGACCGCCGGCCGAAATGAACGCACCGGCGGTCGGTCAACTGATCAGCCGTCCTGCGGTACGACCTCCCAGGCGACGTTGTCGCCGTGCTGCTGGTTCCAGAAGAGCCGCCAGCCGTCGTGGAACAGCCGCGGTACCTTCGCGCCGAGGATCCCGTCCCTGCCCGGGTCGCCGTCGGACACGTGGATACCGGTGATCTCGTTGTCGCCCTCGTTCTGGAAGCCGTTGCCCGCCGCGCTGAGCATGTTGTCCTGCGTCGCCGCCGCGTCGCGCCCCTCGGCCAGGAACCGGACCGGCGCACCGCCCCGGCTGTAGTCCTGCCCGACGTCGAACAGATACCCGGAGTCGAACGCGGCACGCTGGGCGTGCAGGGTGTCGCCGGCGTCCTCGACGTATGCGACGTGGTCCTTGTCGAAGAACGCTACGTTGTCGAAGCCCGAGTGTGCCTTGTCGCCGGCGAAGAAGACGCTCAGCCAGCCGTCGTCCGAACCGGGCCGGGACTGGGTCAGCCGGTACGCGTTGCCCCAGCCGCCGAAGCCGGCGTTGGCCGTGCTGTTGGCGTTGGTGTCGCCGGTCGCGTCGAAGAAGAACTCCCGGAAACCGGTACCGGGGCGGAACTGCCCGTTCTCCGGCCGCTTGAACGGCGTGGCACCGGCCGCCTTGGCCGCAGCGTTCGCACTGAATGGCTGGCCGCTCGTGTCCACGCTCGTGTCGTGGATGGTGACCCAGTGCGTCCTGACGGCCGGTCCGTAGTTGCCCAGATCCTTCATGTCGTCGGTGAACGCGCCGCCGGTGGGGTGCGCGGCGTCGATCGGCTGGAAGGTGATCGGGTTGCCGGTACGCCGCGAGATCACCTGCAGCGCCTGCAGCTTGCCGCCCTTCTTGAGGTCGGACTTGTCGTTGAGTACCAGGCGGTACACGAAGCTGTTCGGGAGCTTCGCGTTGGTGCCCGGTACCGTCGCCCCGCCGATGTCCTCGACGATCCACAGGTTGCCGTCGGAGTCGTTCTGGATGCCCTCGTACCCGCCCCGCCCGGTCACCGCCGAGACGTCCTCGACAGTGGCGTTGATGTCCGGCGTGGACTGCATGACCGAAGCGTTGCCGCCGCTCTCCGTGGTGAACAGCAGCCGCTGCGCCCACGGGTCCCAGGTGGAGCCGTCGATCGTCGGGATCGGGGTACCGTCGGCCTGCCTGGTCGCCAGCAGGGTCACCCGGTGTGCGGCGTCGGCGTCCAGGTTGATCCGGGTGAGGTAGCCGGCGATACCGGTCTCGTGGCCCTGGTACAGGAAGCGCGTGCCGTAGCGGTAGTTCGGGTCGGCGCCGTGCAGCCCGGGCAGGCGCAGGTAGGTGTTCTTGTCCGGCTCGGTCTTGCTCGCCTCGACGTTGTGCCCCGGTGCCTGGGTCACCGTCGGGTCGGGCACCAGCGTGCCGTTGCCGTCGTAACCGTAGTACGGCACGTCCGCGGTCGGGTTCTCCAGCCGCGTCGAGCCCTGCGCCACCGCGTACTGGATGAAGCCGGGCGACAGCACGTTGGGCGCGGCGATGCCGCGGGTATCGGTGTTCGCCGGTACCGAGGTCCAGCGGGGCTGATCCCGGTTGGCGCCAGCGGCCCCACCGGTCAGCGCCAACGCGGCGCCGGCGACGCCCAACGCCAGCCCGGCGGCGGCGATCCGCCGTTTGGTTGTTGCCATTCGCGATCACTCCTCTTGGTCAGGCCACCAAGAGTCAAATGAGGTCGCTCGTCGCCGCGGGGCTGCGCGGGTGTCAGGCCGGTTTCCGGCTGGTGAACGTTGCGATCAGCGGGCGCACCTCCTGCCGTTGAGGAGGAAGTTCGCGGGGCTCGGGTCGGTGGTGTTGTCC
>WNGL01000310.1_pt1 | contig 56586 bp, 47 predicted proteins | sample 5400591 | NCBI WGS metagenome assembly WNGL01 (sample SAMN13153377, study PRJNA577476) | soil metagenome | isolation source: 80 cm soil or saprolite under Garry oak tree replicate 1 | place: USA:California | collected 2016-06-15 | reverse complement strand
GACTCGTCTCCCACATCTTGTGTTTAAGGTTCAGCTTGCAACACAATATGTAGTAGGCAAATAAAAAGTGCAAAGATAGAGGTCTCATCTACTTAAGAGTAAAAGCTATATCGAATAAGACGTTCTCATAATCATTATACACTAGATACAAGTAGAAAGTCAATATAGTAGTTGAAAAATAGCCAAGGAAAAAAAGAAATTTTGCGCTGTACTCATGCTCCCTTTTTACTTCTTTACGACAAACTAGGATTTTGTTAAAAAAATATAAAAAAACCGCTATATTCTGTGGGTTTTTATAGAAGTATATGGCAAATTGTCTATACAAAGCTGCTTTTTTTCCATCACAGGATAGACACACCTTCTTTATATTTATCCCAGCAGCTTTTATACAAGTGTAAGACAAGCAACAACTATTTTTACTGCAAAACATCTAGATCACTTCTGCCCCTGCGATGACTATGATATACTCACCCCTCACCTTCGTTTCTTCCAGTGTACTCAGCAATGCTGAGAGGGTGCCACGCTGGACTTGTTCGAACATCTTGGTGAGATCATTGCAGAGAGCGGCTTTGCGGTCGCCGTAGACACTTAAGGCATCCTGGAGGAAGGCTTGCAGGCGGTAAGGACTTTCATAGAAAATGAGGGTATGTGGGGAGTCTTTGTCAATTGCCAGAAATTTGCAACGCGCCACCGCTTTACGCGGGGGAAAGCCTCGGAAGGTAAAGCTATGTACGGGGAGGCCAGATAAGACCACGGCCATGATCAAGCCGGTAGGGCCAGGTATCATCGTGACCTCAATGTTAGCACGGATAGCCCGCCGCACCAACGTAAAGCCAGGATCAGAGATGCCGGGCGTACCCGCATTCGTGACAACGGCCACCGATTTTCCTTGAAGCAGCAACTCTTCGATACGTGTACCGGCCTGTTGTTCATTATGCTCATGGAAAGCCATCTGTGGTTTAGCAATATTAAAGTGTTTGAGCAACAGGCCAGTTTTACGAGTGTCTTCACTGGCAATAATATCGACTGTACGTAACGTCTCAAGAGCGCGTAGTGTGATATCGCCTAAATTGCCAATCGGTGTCGCAACAAGATAGAGCATCTTAGCGGTCAACCTGTGCTTTCTGACGGAGTTGCGCTAGACGATCCAGCACATCTTGACGTTTGATCTTGAGTGTATGTGTGCGGGGAAAGTCTTCACCAGACCAGATGGTGAAGCCGCGTATCTGTTGATGCGCTGCCAGTTGTTTGTTGGTCTGTTGCACTGCTTCCTTTGCTTTGCTGGAATCGTCCATGAGCAACACCGCATGCACCTGTGGTCCCTGTTCTTGTTCCATCAGGCCTAGCACTACGGCATCCTTTACAAGTGGATGAGCTTGCAAAGTGTTTTCAATATCTTCGGGATAGACATTCAGGCCGTTCGCCAGCACGATGAGATTTTTCTTGCGTCCCTTCAAATACAGATTGCCTCGCGCATCCATCTCTCCCAGGTCACCTGTGTGATACCAGCCATCTTGAAAAACGGCGGCGGTCGCCTCGGGATTTTTCCAATAGCCGCGAGCCACATTCGGCCCACGCACCAGAATCTCATGATCATCAGCGAGACGTACCTCTACGCCCGGCAGGGGCTTCCCCACAGAGCCAAAGGTATGTTCGGCATAGGGCGTCACCGAAATCACCGGGGCGCATTCGGTAGCTCCATAACCCTGCATAACCCGGAAGCCCATATTTTCCCACTTTTGGGCAAGTGTCGGTGGTAAATACGCTCCCCCACTGACAAAAAAGCGGAAATGTCCCCCAAACCGTTTGTGGACCGAGCGGAAGAGTAGGCGTCGCCAGGTAAAAGGTACATGCGAAGCGATTTTCAGCAATTGCTCAAACTGTTTCTCCTTCTTCTGCCGTCGCACCTCGCGCTCGATACCATTGAGGAAGAGTTGCAGGGCTTGTGGCACCAACACCATACAGGTCACTTGCTGTGTATTCAGCAGCCTGAGCAACGTTTCAGGAGCTAACGAGCGAGCGTATACAATACTGGCCCCGCTTGAGAGAAGGGCTACTTCAATGCTCAGTTCAAACATATGACTGAGTGGCAATATCGAGAGTGCGCGGTCGTTCGCTTGAATGTTGACTACACGAACAGCAGCCTCAGCATTGCTGGTTATGTTGGCATGTGTGAGCATCACACCCTTTGGCTGTCCAGTCGTACCAGAGGTGAAAACGATCTCTGCTAGATCGTCGCTCTGAACCGTCGGAAGTTTGCTGGTGTCCAGCGTTTCCTGTGGAAGTGCATCAATATCCACCAGAGGCAGCGTCGTCTTTTTTAAGCTGCTATACTGTTTTTGCGTCGTGATCAACAGTTTTGCTTCGGTCGTCTCAGCGACCCGCTTCAGGAAATCCTCTCTGCTGTTCACATCCAGTGGAACAACAATCACGCCAAGGAGCAATGCTCCCAAATAAGCAACCATCCAGTCAGAGCGGCTAGCTGACCAGAGCACAATACAGTTCCCCTTTTCAAGCCCTTGTCCCTGTAAATAACCGGCAAAGCCCTGCACGCGCTCCTGGAGTGCCCCGTACGTCAGTGTTGCTATACGAGAGCCTTCAACCGGCTCCAACAGTGCAGGGTGGTTACTGTACCGTTCTACCGAAGTCGCAAAAAGTTCATTAATAGTTTGCATAACCCCCCCTTGATCGTCTATCTCGCATATGCTTCAGCCAATTCTACCACAAAGGGATGCCAGAAATGTAGAAAGGTGCAACGCGTTGCACCTTTCTACATTAAATCCCCATCACACCCACAAGCTCTTTCACTGCATCAGCCGACTTCTGGAGCAAGGCACGTTCATTTTGATCCAACTCGATCTCAATGATCTGCTCCAAACCCTTGGCGCCCAATTTGACCGGTACACCGACAAAGAGGTCGTGGATGCCATATTCACCTTGCAGATACACGGCACACGGCATGATCATCTTCTTGTCAAGCAAAATAGAATCTACCATTTGTAGCACCGAAGCCGAAGGGGCGAAGTAAGCACTCCCTGTACCCAGCAGTTTGATAATCTCAGCCCCGCCGTCGCGGGTACGCTGTACAATCTGTTCAATGCGCTCGGCCGACATCAACTCAGAGATAGGCACACCTGCCACTGTACACATACGCGCCAGAGGCACCATCGTATCCCCGTGACCGCCGAGGACATATGCCTGCACATCATGCACCGAAGCGCTCACTTCCTGGGCAATAAAAGTGCGGAAACGTGCTGTATCCAGCACACCGGCCATCCCAATCACACGCTCGCGCGGGAACTTACTGACATGCAAAGCCAGTTGGGCCATTGCATCCAGAGGGTTTGTGACCATAATCATGATACAGTTAGGAGAATACTTGACCACCTGCTCCGTCACCTGAGCCACAATCTCTTGATTTTTCTTCACCAGATCATCACGAGTCATCCCAGGTTTACGTGGAAAGCCCGATGTAACCACCACAATATCAGAATTGGCCGTATCAGCAAAGTCATTAGTACCCGTTACCAGCGAATCGTAGCCAAGCACCGGTCCGGCCTCCAGCATATCCAGTGCCTTCCCTTGCGGCATATTCGGCACAATATCAAACATCACAACATCGGCATAATCCCGCTCGGCCAGACGCTGTACCAGCGTACTGCCCACAAAACCAGCACCTACGACTGTTATCTTACTTCGCATCCTATTATCCTTTCACTGACAAACTTGCGGACGACGCCCTTGTCATCCTGGAACGCTCATACACCCCTATTGTATGCTCTATATACTCAAAATGGCAAAATAGCAAGGATAGTGAATCTGCTCAAGAGTATTGAGCAGATTCACTACCAACACTTCCTTACCCTACCACATCATTTGATGTAACTGTTATAATAGCGTTGGTGGTAGATTGGCGATGGAAAAATTTCTGTAAAGAATGGAGAAAAGATGCGTCGTATCTTTCTACGTGCTACTCTGGTATCTGTCTTGTTAAGTTTCGTGTTTAGCACACCCCAACAATCAGCACAGGCTGCCTCCTTCTCACAAGATCAGGGAGACCCCTATAGTGTTCTCGGTGTTCCCACTATCAGTCCTGCTTTTATCAACTCGGTGCTGGCAGCCGCTCATTCACCTGCTGTAGGTAAGGGGCAGGCCCTCTACGATGACGGAGTGAAGTATGGCATCGACCCTGTCTTCGCTCTAGCCTTCTTCGAGCACGAAAGCTCATTTGGCACCACCGGTATAGCTCGTTACAGCCTCTCACTCGGCAACTTACGCTGTATACCGGGCGCTGTCTGTCGCGACAATTTTGCTTGGTTTCCTACCTGGGAAGCTGGCTTTGAGGCATGGTACCAACTCATACTCTATGGCTATGTTGGTGGTGCCGTGACCATCCCCATTGTCGGCCATACCTGTGTTACTCTGGCACAAATTATTCCGGTCTACGCCCCTGCATCCGATCACAACGACGTCCCGGCCTATATCGCTGCGGTAGAATCATCCGTAGACACATGGCGATCTGAACAGGGTACGTTCTCCTACACACCGTCACCAAGTGGGACGCCAACATCCTCCACGCTCGTCAATCCATATCGTGTCCGTGGCAAGCCCACCATCACGGTTGCTTTCATTAACAGGCTACTGGCTGCTGCCCATTCTCCAGCAGCAGGCAAGGGGCAAGCCCTCTACGATGACGGAGTGCGCTATGGGATTGATCCCGTGTTTGCCCTGGCCTTCTTCATGTACGAAAGCAAGTTTGGCACTCAAGGCCTAGCTCAAGTGACTCATGCCCTCGGCGCATTACGTACGCCCATCACCCCCACCTGTCGTTGTCAGGCCTATCAAGGCGTGCGCCAGTACCAGTTCTGGGAAGACAGTTTTCTCGACTGGTATGATCTGATCCGCAACTGGTACGTCAATCAATGGCATCTCACGACCGTCGATCAGATCGTGCAGGTCTATGCCTCTGCCGGAGGTAGCAAAGCGGTCAGCACCTTCACCCAGGTCATCAAACATGCTGTCGACGCCTGGCGTAAGGGGAAAACACCTCCTCTCATCACCGAAACTCACGTGTTCCCAGACTATACACCCGGCAGCGAAAACGAGCGTGTGCCACACGGGTAGGTCTTTAGTTTAATGCCTGTCATCCTTCGCTTCGCTCAGGATCTGGCTCGCCCGACGCCGAGATCCTTCGCTTCGCTCAGGATGACAGCCAGGACACCACTCAAGTCCGCTCACGGGAGGTCTTATCTCCAAACGTCTCCCTGATCATTGGATAGCTTGTTGGTGCGCGGAGACTATGTTAAGATAGATCATGGAACTAAGACAAGAAGGTGGGAGCGTAGGAAGCCTGAAGAAGCGACCGCGAGACCTGAAGGGAGTAGAACATGGCCAAAGAAATTTCAGATGAGGTAGCATACTACTACGATTTCTACCCCACCGAGGAGGATTTGATGGGGGACAATTCGATCCATCTCGACTTGATGATCTATCTGCTGCTCGTGCTCAGATGGCTCTTTCATGAGCAACAGTGCGCAGTGTATGGCAACCTCAATTTCTATCAAACGTCAGACCCGGAAGAAAATCCGGTAGTACCCGATGTGGCGGTGATCAAAGGGGTGGATTACCAGGATAGGCAGAGTTGGAGCATCGGGCGGACGGGCCCCGCTCCGCAGGTGGTCTTCGAGATCGCCTCGCCCAAGACGTGGCTCCGCAACGATCTCCAGGACAAGCCGCGCCGCTATGCACGCATGGGCGTGCAAGAATACTTTGCCTACGATCCCAATGAGCCTCCCATTCTCAAAGAGCGACCGCAGCGGCTCTTTGGCTGGCGGCTCGATCCTCTCAGACGCGAGATGCGTGAGATGCCCTTGCACCCAGACGGCAGTCTCTGGAGCATTCACCTGAACAGCTTTCTGGTGCCAGATGGCAAATATCTGCGTCTCTATGACCAAGATAGGAACAAGCGTCTCACCAAAGAGGAGGCCGAAGCAAAACGAGCTGCAGCATTGGCTGAGAAACTGCGCTCACTGGGGATAGACCCTGATCAGTTATAAGGTGCTACTTTGAGGATCCGCCCCTACCCTGTTCTTTGGGAAAGAGCCTCATTCCCCAAATTTTTCTCACTCCTCCTCCTCAGGCAAACGAATCAGAATCGACTGTCCCTCGACTCTCACGGGATAAGTCAAAATATCCTGGCGTGCTGGCCCGCGCATCACCTTACCCGTGCGTACATTAAATTGCGCCCCGTGCCATGGACAGGTAACCACCTCACCTTCCAGGTCTCCCTCGCTCAATGGGCCGCTAATATGCGTACAATTATCGGTAAACGCACAAATCTCCCCATGCACCTTCGCCAGACATATCGGCTCCCCATCTACCTCCACCGCCATCATCTGCCCTTCCGCTACCTCATCAACATCCGCTACTTTCATAAAGTCGGTCATACATTTCGTTCCCCGCTCATTCATCATCCTGTGGCTTCTCCAAACCCCCCTGCGCCAGCCCTCGATGCAGAACCCGCAAGGATAAAAACGCACACTTCGTGCGTGCCGGACTGATGGGAATACCCAACGCCTCCAAAATATCATCCTTGCCTAGTTGCACCACCTCCTCCACCGACTTCCCCTCAATCATCTCTGACAGCATAGAGGCCGAGGCCTGGCTAATCGCACAGCCGCGCCCCTTAAAGCGCACCTCGGCCACATGATCTCCTTCGACCAGCAAATCCATAGCCAGTTGATCCCCACACAATGGATTTGAATCTTCGGAATGCACCGTCGGCTCTTCCAACGTTCCATAATTGCGCGGATTGCGATAATGATCCAATATGTACTCTCGATACTCCATTGACATAGGCTCATCCTCTTCTGTCCCATTAGGGTGCGCGTGCGATTTTTGCCAGTTGGCAGAGTGACCACGAGGGTCGCCCCTACATGTCGAGCAGAACCGGCAGAACATGTAGGGGCGACCCTCGTGGTCGCCCTTCACGAACCCCAGCTTCGGTATCCCTATCACACCTACAAACTAAAAATCTGTATGGCTCTCTGTAATCCCTCCACCAGTACATCGATCTCTTCCTTCATTGTATACACATAGAAGCTTGCTCGGGCCATGGCGACTACATTCAAACATTCCATCAACGGTTGCGCACAGTGATGACCAGCGCGAATAGCTACTCCCAGTTCCTGATCGAGAATAGAAGCCAGATCATGCGGATGAATATCCCCTAACGTAAAGGAAACAACGCCACCACGCTGTGCTGGCTTCGGCCCATAGATGGTTAATCCAGGCACGGCCTGTAACTGCTCCAGCGCATACTGCGTCAGTTCCTGTTCATGTCGCCGTACGTTTTCCATCCCCAAGGCATTGAGATAATCAATCGCTGCACCCAACCCAATGCTCTCGGCAATGGCTGGCGTACCAGCCTCAAACTTCCAGGGCAGTTCATTCCACGTCGCATCACGCAAACTCACCGTGCGAATCATATCTCCACCGGCCATAAATGGCGGCATGGCTGTCAGCAATTCACGCTTCCCATACAGCACTCCAATCCCCGTCGGCCCCAGCATCTTGTGCCCACTAAAACATACAAAGTCAGCATCCAGCGCCTGTACATCCACCGGCATATGCGGTACGCTCTGGGCTGCGTCCAGCAATACCGTTGCTCCTGCCGCATGGGCCTGGGCAATCATCTCCTGCGCCGGATTGATCGTGCCAAGCACATTAGACATATGCGTGAAAGCCACCAGCTTCGGTTGCTCTTGCAACAATTGCGCGTAAACATCCAGGCGTAACAGCCCATCGTCGGTAATCGGTACAAACTGTAGACGTGCCCCGGTGCGTTGTGCCAGCAGCTGCCAGGGGACCAGATTACTGTGATGCTCCATCTCCGTCAGCACAATCACATCGCCTGCCGCAATATGGGCATTCCCCCAACTATACGCCACCAGATTGATACTCTCCGTGGTATTGCGCGTGAAGATAACTTGCTTGGCTTGGCGTGCATTGATAAAACGCGCCACCTTTACCCGTGCCTTCTCCATCGCCGCCGTCGCCTCTTCACTGATCTCATAGACCCCACGATGGACGTTGGCATTGTACGTCTCGTAGTACGTACTTATGGCCTCGATCACCGCCCGCGGCTTCTGTGAGCTGGCCGTGCTATCCAGGTAGACGAGAGGTTTCCCATGCACCTGCCGCTCCAAAATAGGAAAATCCTTGCGAATATCTTCAGTTGTACGCCCAACTTTATTCGTACCTGTAGTTCTGTCCGACGTTAGCATAATTCAACCTGATTTCTTTCAAGAAAGAAGTATCTCCACATGTGCTGTGCATGCACAGCACATGTGGAGATACTTCTTTACTAATATTCAGTCAGCTGAATCTCTTCCTGAACCTTTGTATCATCCAAATGGACAGCGGCTTCATCCACACCTTCGATCTCCCAGCGTTCCTGGGCATCGACCCACGTATCGGCCTCGGTCTCGTAGGCACCACGCATACGCCGCACAATACTACGACGTAAACGCACACGCAGGTTCTCTAATGGGATGCGCTGTAACACCGGCTCAAAGAAGCCCTGCACAATGATACGCTCGGCCTCCTCACGCGCAATACCACGTACCATCAAGTAGAAGAGTTGCTCTTCATCGATCTGGCCTGTCGTCGCACCATGACTGGCACTCACCTCGTTTGCCCCGATCTCCAGGCTCGGAATCGACTCAGCGCGGCACTCATTGCTCAGCAGCAAGGTATGGTCCGAAAGGAACGAAGCAGTCTGCTGGGCCTTGGGTCGCACCCGTATCAGACCCTCGAACTCAACACGCGACTTATCGGTCAGCACACCTTTCACCATCGTCTCAGCATTGGTAGCAATAGCCGCGTGATCGGAAAGTGTGTGCATGGCAAAACGCTGATCGTTATCTGCAAAAAACACCCCAACCAGTTCGGTCACGCTACCGTTGCCTTGCAAGGTCGAGCCAATGTTTGCCAGGGTCAGCTTGCTTCCCAGATCGGCCAGTACCCATGTCGTGCTGGCATCCTGCTCATGTAGAGCATTCTTATTGGTGACATTCCATACATTCCTACCCAGGTCCTGCAAGTTGCTGAACTCCACACGGGCCGCATTCTTGGCATACACCTCCACCACATCATTCAGCAAGGCCGACTGCTCTTCCTCAAAGTCCGAATTGTATTCGTTGACAAAGCGCACGCTACTCGTCGCATCCGCGATAATCAGCGTATGCGCAAAAGTGGCTGAAGCTGGCGCATCAATCCAGATTTGTGAGAGAATAGGCTGCTCTATCTCAACACCCTGGGGAACGTAGAGGAAAACACCACCACTCCAGAAGGCCGCGTGCTGAGCCGTATACTTATTTTTCTCCGCTGGTATGCACTGAGTCATGAAGTGCTGCTGCACCAGTTCAGGATACTCACGTACTGCTGTATCCAGATCGGTCAGAATAACACCTTGACTCTTCAATTCCTCGTTCAGTTCGATATGCACGACCGAAGAATTGCGCTGTACAATTAAACCGCTACGCTCATTGACCAGCACCTCTTGCAAAGACTGCTCGATCACTGCTGGCAATGTGCCGTCGCCATTGCCAGCAACATAAGGGGTGAGTTCCTGGAAATTGAAGTTTGCCAGCGTCCGTACCGTACCCAGGTCGCCGCGCCGTCCTAGTGGCGCAGCGGTCTGCTCATAGACATCCCAGGCGTGCAGGCGCTTTTGCAGCATCCACTCTGGCTCTCCCTTCTGGCGCGATAGCTCCTCTACCGCACTACGGGTTAAGCCACTTGCCGTAACGTTAGCCATTGACGCTCACCTCATTCTTGCTCTCTTCATCGGCTGGTCGTAGCCACTCGTAGCCCTTCTCTTCCAGCTCTAGAGCTAGCTCTTTGCCGCCAGACTTAACGATACGCCCATCGAACATCACATGCACATAGTCCGGTGTGATATAGTTGAGTATACGTTGGTAGTGCGTGATCAGCAAAACACCCAGGTTTGGCCCGGTCAAGGCGTTCACGCTCTCCGAGACAATCTTCAGCGCGTCAATATCCAGACCGGAGTCGGTCTCGTCCATCAAGGCAATTTCTGGCTCCAGCAGAGCCATCTGTAAAATCTCGGCGCGTTTCTTCTCACCACCGGAGAAACCTTCATTGATCGAGCGGTTGATAAAGCTATTATCTACCTTGAGCAGGCTCATCTTGTCTTTCAGCAACTTGCGGAATTCGCCGGGGGGAATGCTCTTGCGCTTTCCCATCTTTCCCGTTGGCTGTTCACCCTCTGCCAGAGGCTTGTTGCCTTCACGTACAGCCTCAAGGGCACGGCGCAGGAAGTTCGCCACGCTCACCCCAGGAATAGACATGGGATATTGAAAGGCCAGGAAGAGGCGCATGCGAGCACGGCGGTCAGGCGAATACTCTAAAATATTCTCGCCCTTGAACCAGATCTCACCTTCCGTCACTTCATAACGTGGGTTGCCCATAATCACATTTGCCAGCGTACTCTTGCCAGAGCCATTGGGGCCCATTAATGCATGAATCTCGCCCTGTTTCACTACGAGGTCAACGCCGCGTAAAATTGGCTTGCCTTCAATATTCGCATGAAGGTTCTTAATTACCAGTTCTGATCCCATATTACCGTATACATCCTTTTTAAAATCTATGGCTCCATATTCCAGGCTCAGGAGCCATGAACGTAGCCTTAATGAGTTAAGAAAGTGGGCGAACCTGTGGCGGCTCGCTTTCTTTTGCCGGTAGTGTAAACCCCAGATGGGACACTACCTGAATATCTGAAAGAGCAATAAAACGCGTAGTCGAAGCATGCTCTGTTTCTGGTGCCAAATGCACCAGATCGCCTAGCGTCATACCATCGAGGGTCTGGGCAACGGCATCGCGTACCTTTGCCCAGAGATAGCGGGTTTTGCATGAATCGAGAAAGCCGCAAATCTGCGACATTTCGCCCTCGGTGGCACAAATCATCGGCGCAATTGGCCCTTCGAGTACGCGCACAATCTCGCCCATGGTGATATCTTCCGGCCTGCGGCTCAAGCGGTAGCCGCCATGCGCTCCGCGTGTGCTGGCCACCAGAGGCGGCTCGGCCTCACGCAACAGCTTCACCAATTGCTCCAGGTACGCCAGTGGCAGCATCTCCGCCTGCGAAATATCGGCTAATGAACGCGGACGCTCACCATAGTGACGAGCGAGATCGACCATGATCCGCACGCCATATTCACCTTTTGTCGATACCCGTAACATCACGGCCGCCTCCCTTCTTTCTCATCGTCTTTGCTCACATTCAGTGTTTTCATTATCTTCTCTTATGGAAGGTTTGAATTAATCCGACGAATTCACTAGGATATATTTTAGCACCTGGACGGGAGAGCGTCAACTAGGGGATCAGGTTGGGGTGCGCGTCGGATTTTTGCGAAGCATGATGACGGCTTCCCGCCATGATGAGGGCCCCACCCCATGATGAGGGCCCCGCGCCATGATGAGGGCCCCACCCCATGATGACCGCAAGGGTCATCACTACTATATACGGTGCCTTCACAGGCCGACTCATTCGTATATAGTAGTGATGACCCTTGCGGTCATCCTGCTTGTGGTCATCCTGCTTGCGGTCATCCTGCTTGCGGTCATCCTGCTTGCGGTTATCATGCTCACCATGTCTCGCTACTTTCCTCCAAAAGCATCAGCTATCGTATACCTTGCTACCCCATAATTGCCCTCTCCATCCACTGCATACACAATGAGGGTATGTTTCCCCGCCGTTTGGTGTCGTATATCCAGTGTTCCTTGAGTACCGATATGGAGTGGTTTCTCTATGTTGTCTAAAAACCAGGTGATACGTGCGATACCTGTATTATCACTTGCCTCTGCCGCGTACTGTAGACGCCCTTGTCCCAAGGCATGTATGGTAATCGTTACCCGTGGAGCTATGCTATTGGGCGTTGCTGTACCAGTATAGGGACTCCAAGGGGCAGGAGTGAGAAACTCCTGGGCTGAAATGCTGCCGTACTCGCCACCGGGTATCCAGTTAATACCCACCAGGGTTAGCTCTGGATTCAAGATGTTTTGTCGATGACCACAGTTTTCACTGGCATCGTCATACATATATTCATACATTGGGCCAATCCCTGGTACGGGGTTGGCGGCCAAGTTTTCGGCGACACGACTATAGTGGTTGGCAATGCTTGGGTTCGCCTCAACACGCTCGCTGAAATTGCCGCTAATGGGACTGGTATGTGAGAAGAAATGCAGATCGAGCAGTTGTCGGCTATATGCTAGGGCTACCTGCGACAGATTAGCATCCATGCGTAGGGGTTGTAGATGCCGGTCGGTGCGTTCCAGATTGAGCAGGATAAACTGCTGTTGTGCCGGATCCAACTGGTAGAAATTGGCTGGCAAACGTAAGGGGCGCAGATGCTCCTGCTGGCGTGCATTATTGATAGCCGCTATGGTATTATGAGCATCGCCGGTGCTGAGATAATCGGGGTTAGCAGGTATATTTATGCAGCCAGAGATCGATACAGCTGCGACTGGTCTATGTTGATAGATGACGAGGATACCCAGAGATAAAGTAAGTATAGTAAGTAATACGAATGATATACGGAGCATAATGGCCTCTTTGATATATGTATATGTATTTATCTATCGACACAGATAACAGGATTTTTGAATCACTTTCTCCCCGTCTAAAGTCCTATCGTGAACACTCCTCCAGACGCATCATAAAAATCTGCTTCTCGCTTATTCTTTAGACAGTTACTGATACAGCAATTGAGATACGAAAGAAATAAGGAGAAGCCAAATGAATACAACCTTTATCACCGACCCCGATCAGACCCAAAAGCTGGTAAGAGAAGCTGATCCCGATCAGACGCCAGGGCTGGTAAGTGAAATCGACCCCGATCAGACGCCAGAGCTGAGAAGCATAGTCGACTCTGAGCCGACTCTAGGGCTGGCAAGTACACACACCCTTGAACTGGGCCAAAAGCCACAACGCCCAATTGTGATGGATGTGCGCAACATTACGAGAAGCCTTCCCCTCGGTCGTGAGCGCATCGAGATCCTCAAGGGCGTCAGCTTTCAGATTATGAGTGGAGAATTTGTCTCTATCGTAGGGCCATCCGGTTCAGGAAAAAGCACCCTACTGGGCATTATCGCCGGTCTGGACAATCCCACCTCTGGACAGGTGTTGATTGATGGCGTTGATATCACACGCATGACAGAAGGAAAGCTGGCCGTGGTACGCAACAGCAAGATCGGGATGGTCTTCCAGGCGTTCAACCTGATCCCGACATTGACTGCCCAAGAAAACGTTGAGGTTCCCCTTTATGTGGGTAAGCACAAAGGCTCACCGTCGGCACGAGCGCAGGAACTGCTAACTCTAGTCGGCCTCTCACACCGCCTCAACCACCGTCCCAATCAGCTCTCTGGTGGCGAGCAGCAGCGTGTAGCCATTGCCCGTGCGCTGGCAACCGATCCTCCCCTGGTCATTGCCGACGAGCCGACAGGCAACCTCGATGCCAAGAATGGCGAAAACGTCCTCAAACTTATCGCTGAACTACAGAAACAAACCGGTAAAACCTTTATCATCGCTACTCATGATCCGGTCGTCGCCTCCCATGCCGATCGCGCTATTCGTATCGTAGACGGCAGAGTCGCCCAGATCGATTTCTCCAACGGTGTTATTACCCAGTAGCTTTTACGGAACATGAAAGAAAGGATCATCACAATGAAAACTTCGATGTACTTTAACTATACTTCTCGTTCGCTGCTCCGGGGTGGGCAGCGCACAATCCTGGCAGTGTTCTGTGTAGCAGTGGGCGTCATGGCTATTGTGGCCCTGCAACTCGTAGGTTTCATGTTGCAAAACTCACTTACATCAAATGTTCGTGATACGAATGGTGGTGATATTGCGGTAATGACTCAGAGTACTCCGCTCAAAGAGAGTGACCTGTCCTTCTTTGCTCAGTTGCAGAGCAATGGCACGATCACCAACTATACGGCTGTGACCGGCGTCAATGGCTTTTTGAGTGCAGTGGCACCGTCATCACAGTCCTTTAGCGTCGAGGCGGTTGATCCCAATAACTATCCTGTAGTCTCGCAACCAGCATTCGTTACACCGGGCAATGGCAGCGTCGCGAGCCTGCTCACAAACAATCAAGTCATCGTTACCCAGAGTTTTCTCGATACGTATCATAAGCACGTTGGCGATACCTTCGATGTGTATATAAAGTCGCAGGCAGGCTCAGGTCGGACCCTGCATGTCACGCTGAGCGGTGTTGTCGCCAACACGGGTGTATTTGCCCAGGCAAGTAGCCTCGTTCTCATCTCGGCTCATGATTATCAGTCGGCAGCACCTGCTACTGCTGTGTCTTATAGTGGAGTGGATGTGACAACGGCCAATCAGGCGCATACCGACGCTGCCGTCAAGTCTATTAACCAGCAGTTCCCCCTGGCCTCGACACAAACGGTGGCCGACGCGCTGAAAACCCAGCAGTCTTCAATCGATATGATCAACAAATTCTTGGAGATTGCCGGTCTCCTCGCTCTCCTGATTGGTGGTGTAGGTATCGTGAATACGATGGGCGTTCTCCTTTCACGGCGCAAGACAGAGATTGCCATGCTCAAGACGGCAGGCTATCGCCGGGGAGACCTCTACCTGCTCTTTGGCCTGGAAGCTGGCATGCTCGGCCTGATCGGTGGAGTTGTGGGAGCGGCAGCAGCAATTGGCGTGAGTTATATAGTACGCGACCTGATGCAGAATCTCGGCGTAAATGTGCCGTTCATGCTGAACCCCTGGATTATCGCCGGTGGAGTTGCGGTTGGTTTTGCCACAGCTTTAATCTTCGGCCTGATGCCTATTGTGCAGGCGGCCAATATTCGCCCGTTGAATGTGATACGCGACCTATCATCGAACAAAGGCAAGAGCGGTGCGGCTCTGACAATTGCTCTGCTGGTCGTCCTATCCGTCCTGTTCTGTGTCATGGCAATTGTCATACTCAATAACGATGTGCTGCTGGGTATCGAGGCAGTATACGGCACCTTTGCCTTCCTGCTCGTACTGAGTGCGTTCTTCGGCCTGGTCGTCTTCATTGTCAGCAAATTGCCCGTACCGGAACATATGAATCTGAAGTACCTCGCTCTGATTCTTGTGGGTATGATAGCATCCATGCTGGTGTACCTGGAACTGCCGATCTTTGGTATACTCCTGTTCGCAGCTTCGCTGATGGGCGTAGTGGTAGTACTGTTACCGCGTTCCTGGAAGGTCAGCACAAAGATGGCTCTGCGCAATATCGGTCGCCAGCGCACTCGCACGACGACAACTGTACTGGCCCTGTTCATCGGTGTCTTCACTATCGGGTTGGTCCTTACGTTGGGACAAGATCTGCAAGCACAGATCAGCAAGGCATTTGCGCAAAGTTCGACATACAACGTCATTGCAATGACAACCGGCACAGATACGACGGCACTTCAGACTAAACTGAACACCATTCCTGGCGTCTCAAAGACTCGTACAGATACATTGACGCCAACGATGCCGACGGCCATCAATGGGCAGCCATTGCAAGAAGTGTTACCAACAGGCAATAATCGTCAGGATGTTATCAGGACATTGAGTTCACTAGAAGGGTATGATGTAGTACATACGACGCTGGGACTGACGATGGTGCAGGGCCGTAGCTTGAATGCAAGTGATGTTGGTACAAACAATGTGGTGATTAACGAACTACTGACCAGTACTGGCCCGTTCGGAATGCACCTCAAACCCGGCGATACAATTACCTTGACTAGTGTCGATGGCAAGACCTCTAAAACAGTAACAGTGGTTGGAGTCTATGCATACAAGCAAATGACGAGTACGGCAGCAAGTGTACTAGCCCCAACAGCTATCGTGCATGCCCTCAGTTCGGCGAAAACTGGCGTCACCACCATCACGTATATGCAGATTGACTCTGCCCAGGTAAACAACGCGCTGAACGCCATTGGCAAGCTTGCTCCGAACGCAACAGTGCAAAATGTGGCCGATATCGGTGCCTGGTTCGCACAGCAACTCAATAGCATCATGTATATCCTTGTAGCGATTGCCTCGCTCTCGATGATTGCCGGTATCATCATCATCGCCAACGCGGTAGCCCTGGCAATGTTGGAGCGCAGACGTGAACTTGGTATTCTCAAATCGGTCGGTTACACCAGTGGTACCGTTTTGAGCGAGGTCATGATTGAGAATGGAATCGTCGGTGCGGTCGGTGCCTTCATCGCCATGCTGCTAGCAACCGCTGCAACCATCCTGCTGGGAAGCATGCTCTTCAATCTGACCCTCAGTGTCTCGCCGGTAATAGCCATAAGCCTGATCGGTGGTTCGGCTCTACTCGCGATGCTTACAGCGGCTCTCGTCGCCTGGGGTTCGGTCCGTGTCCGCCCACTAGAGGTGTTGCGCTACGAATAAAAAAGAATCATGTCAGAGTTTTGCGGATGCGATGGCTCAGCCATCGCATCCGCAAAACTCTGACATGATTCTGTATGATATACTTGAAGACAAGGCAATCCTCTTGATGATCGGGAAAGAATGCTTATGAGACGCTTCACTCGACCTTTTCGCCAGCTACGCGGAAAACTGACGCTATCGTATACCTTGACGTCAGTTGTGACGTTTCTGTTCATCGAATTAATCTTCATCGGAGTGGTGCTCTGGTTCGTTAACTTCAACCTCCCCGGTATTCTGCTAGATGACCTTAAAAAAGAAGCTCCCCAAGTTGCACCGTACTTTATACATGGCACACCCGACCGCGAGGAGTTGACCGGTGGGCTACAAGTCGTCTATGCCGATTTGCCCAATCAGGGGCCTCCTGGTCAATCGCATACGCTCATCTTTCTGGTAGTGGTAAATACGCAGGGGCAAGTGCTGGCCTCACTTGGTTCACAGCCTATCCCTCTGAACACTCCCCTTCAGGCGCAATTGTCTGCACAAAGCCGGGCAAATCTGCAAGCCGTGTTCAATGATAGTAAAGGTACGACAAGTAAGGTCAATGTAGAGGCCGATGGCTCTATGGTGGCGGAAACACCTATTGTGGGGAACGGAGGACATGTTCAGGGTGTGCTGGTCATGAAAAGTGCTAAGCCAGATATCCTCCAGCTCCTTTCGGACTTTTTGGGGTTGATTATCGTAAGCGGTCTCATCGTCACAATTATCGCGGCCATTGCTGGTATGATCTTTGGTAGTCTGGCTGCACGCGGGATTACACGTCGCCTGCAAAGGTTATCTGCAGCGGCGGACAAGTGGAGTCACGGAAATTTCTCTACGCTTATCTCTGATACCTCGGAAGATGAATTAGGGCAGACAGGTCGCCAACTCAACCGTATGGCCGAACAGTTGCAGAATTTGTTGCAGGCGCGACAGAAACTCGCTACCTTAGAAGAGCGCAATCGCTTGGCACGTGACTTGCATGACAGTGTCAAGCAACAGGTCTTCGCCGTCGCCATGCAACTAAGAGCCACAAAAGTCTTGCTTAAACGTGATGTTGATGCTGCCGAGGTGCGCTTGAATGAGGCAGAAAAGCTGGTACGTCAGGCACAGCAAGAACTCACATCGCTCATACGTGAACTGCGCCCTGCCGCTCTTGAGGGCAAGGAACTGGTGGCCGCGCTGCGCGAACTGGCGACTTCGTGGACTCAACAGACCGATATTGTTGCCAATCTGCGGGCCGAGGATACACAAACGCTGTCGTTGGCCGTAGAGGAGGCCCTGTATCGCGTCGCGCAAGAGGCATTAGCCAATGTAGCCCGCCATAGCAAGGCTACCCTTGTGCAATTGATCCTGACTATAACTGACGATACGGTAACACTCTCTATAGTCGATAACGGTCAAGGTTTTGATACGACTCGTCAAGGGCCGATGGGAGTTGGCCTCTTCTCGATGCGAGAGCGCATGAAAGCATTGGGAGGCGATGTTGAGGTAGAGAGTACTCCCGGAAAAGGCACACGTATCGTGGCACAGTGTCAACGCTTAGGGGTTGGTACGAGTGATACTACGGTACGTGATGAAAAGGCTGCTCTACCGGTAAGCGAGGGTTAAGGAGTATATATGACCGACAAGATCTCTTTGTTAATCGCCGACGACCATGTACTTGTACGGCAAGGGATACGCGTCTTCTTAGAATTACAACCGGATTTCACTGTTTTAGGTGAGGCCGATTCTGGCGAAACTGCTGTACGTATGGCGGCAGAACTCGCGCCTGATGTGATACTCATGGATCTGCTGATGCCCGGTATCGGCGGGGTAGAGGCAACGCGGCAAGTAAAGCAGGTCAGCCCGCATTCACAAATTATCGTGCTTACTTCTTATCACGAAGACGAACACATTTTTCCAGCCCTGCGTGCCGGAGCCCTCTCCTATGTCTTAAAGGATATCGATCCCGATGATTTAGCTGATACAGTGCGCAAGGCGGCACGAGGTGAATCCGTGTTACACCCACGGGTCGCCTCTCGCGTGGTGCAGGAACTGCGTGGTACAAAGCGAGACGCCCCCAACCTCTTTACCGAACTAAGCGACCGCGAATTAGATGTCCTGCGTCTCATCGCCGATGGACTCTCTAATGCTGAAATTGCCAGGAAACTGATCATCAGCGAAAAGACGGTCAAGGGGCATGTCAGCAATATTCTAGGCAAACTCCATATGATGGATCGTACTCAGGCGGCTGTAATGGCCTGGCAGCAGGGGCTAGTTACACGCCGTGAGCCATAAGAGCCTTTACAGACAAAAATATGTCAGGTTTTTATCACAATGCCTCAAGTGGTACACACTCCCTTGGAGTTTTCATCAGTGTTGAGGTTAGCTGAGGAGGTGTTTAATTTGCCCCCACCCCGCATGATGACCGCAAGGGTCATCACTACTATATACGCCTGCATCGGCCTGGGAGGTATCGTGTATAGTAGTGATGACCCTTGCGGTCATCACCCAGCTCTAGCCTTGTGGGATGGCGGTAGCAACATTCGCCGCGGTGCGAGCGTCGGGGGCTGAGCCGACCTGTAGCAGAAGCGTGTTCTGCCAGGGGTCGCGAACGACGACGACACCAGCCGTTTCTGTGTGGGCGATGCCTGCGGCATCCAGGCGTGCCACAACGGCAGCACGCGCCTCCTCGTTCGGGAGGTCAATCGTGAAGAAGCGCAGTTTGGCCGTGTTGGCATCTGCCGGAGCCGCTCCTCTGCTGTGCCAGATGTTGAACCCGATATGGTGATGGTAGCGGCCAGCCGAGATGAAAAGCGCAGTTGGCATACGGGTCATGACTTCAAAGCCAAGGATATCGCAATAGAAGGCTTCTGTTTGTGCGATATCGCCGACCTGAAGATGGATGTGTCCCATGTATGTACCGGCAGGTAGACCCGTCCATGCTGTCCCCGCGCTCTCTCCATCGGCCAGTAGGCCGCGAATATCAACCGGATCTGACGCTCCCTGCAACTGTCCATTGAGCCACGGCCACTCGTTGCGTGGTCGGTCGCGGTAAATTTCGATACCATGTCCATCGGGGTCTCGCAGATAGAGAGCTTCACTGAACAGGTGGTCACCCTGACCGGGCAGACGGTTGCCCAGAGAGAGCCAATGCTGCAACCAGCGGCCAAGATCTGCCCGCGTCGGTACAAGGACTGCGAAGTGGTACAGACCAGTGACACGCTCGGTCGGCCACGGACGGGCTCCCACCTGCTCAGTCAACTGGAGGAGAGGCGTCCCAGGCACACCCAGGACGACTGAGTTATCGGTCTGATCTAGTTGGACAAAGCCGAAGGCTTGTGTATAGTACGCCACAGAGCGTGCGAGGTCGGCAACGCTCAAAGAGACGAAGCCCACTTTGGTCGCGGGATCAATCGCCGTAAAGGATGTGTGTTGTTCGTGTGTAGTCATTTTTTCTCCTTTGATAATGACTATGGTAAAGTAAGTAACAATTATATAGTAAGTATGTGTTGCTAATAATATTACAATATTGCTGGATAAAAATCAATGGTCCACAAAACTTGACACTTCCTGACTCAAACTTTATAATGGTACCAGTATTAAAACCTTGATGGCGGTATTGTTGGGGAAAGGTGGAAACGCAGATGTAGACAGCTATGCTCAACAAAGCGCATGAAAAAAATAGATGTTATTAAAGGAGACTCATGTCCATGAGTGATGCTCAAGAGAGGCAAAATACGCAGAATGCAGAGAATATAGAGGGCCCACAGAATACACATGTTACTCCCCTGCCTGCTATGGAGGAAGGGCGTCTTGCCGAATTAGAGGCACGTAACACTGAACTGGAGACCCAGTTGGCACAAGCAAAACAAGAGGCCAGTGATAACTGGAATCGCTTTGTCCGCGAGCGTGCCGATGTTGAGAACATACGCAAACGTCAGGAGCGCATGTTGACCGAGCGTGTACAATATCAGCGCAAATCTCTGCTTCAGAAATTCCTGGGTGTACTGGACAACGTGGATCGCGCTCTCATGTACTATGAGACGATGGATAAGCAGCAGTTGCAGCAGACCTTACGCATGGTGCAGTGGCAAATGAACGAGGTCATGCGCAGCGAGGGGCTGAATCAGGTGCCAACCGTTGGCGAAACCTTTAATCCCTATGTCCATGAAGCAATCGAAGCGGTCGAAAATAGTGATCAGCCAGAGGGAACGATTGTTGAAGAGGTGCAGAAAGGCTACACGCTTGGCGATGAGACACTACGCCCGGCCCGTGTCAAGGTGAGTATGGGAAACAAACAGTAGCAACTGCCTTGCAGGCACGTCCAATATGCCCTTGCAAGGTATAGCCTAGTATAAGGATCGGGCAATGCAATGGACTACAAAGATTATTATAAAACCCTAAACGTCTCGCGAGGAGCCAGTACCGAGGACATTAAAAAAGCTTTTCGTAAGCTGGCACGTAAGTACCATCCCGATGTTAATCCCGGCGATAAAAAGGCGGAAGAGAAGTTCAAAGAGATTAACGAAGCTTATGAAGTTCTCTCTGACCCTGAAAAACGCAAACGTTATGACACGCTTGGCCCCAACTGGCAGGAGCAGTTTGGCCCCTTTGCTGGCACAGGGACGCGCCGCTCTTCCTACACTTATGGTGGCCGTGTCCCGAATTATAACTTTGATACCAATACAGGTGGTTTCTCTGACTTCTTTGAGACCCTTTTTGGACGCGGTGGCATGGCAAATGGTGGACGGAGTAGTAGCACCATGCGCACCAACATGCAGCGGCGTGCTGGGGACAATATCGATGAAGCGGTCGAGGTCACGTTACAAGAAGCGTATACCGGTGCTATGCGTACCTTTACCATTGAGTCGCCTGTGGATTGTGCTACCTGTAACGGTATTGGTGAAGTAGGCGGTAAGATCTGTAGCACCTGTAACGGTCAGGGGATGGTGTCACATACCAAGCGTATTCAGGTGAAGATTAATGCGGGAGTTGATAATGGCTCGCGTATCCGCGTGGCTGGTGAAGGACAGCCGGGTATCGGTGGTGGCCCGCGTGGCGATCTCTATCTGGTGATCAGTGTCAAGCCCGATCCAACCTTCGAGCGCAAGGGTGATGATGTCTATGTCGATGTTGATGTAGACCTGGTTAAATTGATGCTCGGCGGTGAGGTGGCGGTGCCTATCCCTGATGGTCGCAAGTTGATCCTCACCATTCCACCGGAGACGCAAAACCGCCGCACCTTCCGCTTGGCTGGTAAAGGCATGCCTCATCTCAAAGCTGAGGGGAGCGGTAACCTCTACGCTCGCGTGCAAGCCGTGTTACCGACTCATCTCACCGGAGAGGAGCGCAGCCTGTTTGAGAAATTAGCACGCAGTCGAGGCGTCGAGGCTCAGCTCTAAGATAGATCAGGGCGACCACGAGGGTCGCCCCTACACGTCGTCTGGGGTCCCTATCATAGAAAATGTGGGGGCGACCCTCGTGGTCGCCCTGTAATATAACGAACATATAATTCTGAAAGAAAAAAAAGGAGTAGTAGCCGTGTCTGAGAGGAGCGATGGCGCATGGTACATTATCAGCGTAGCTGCTGAAAAAGCCGCGGTGCATGAGCAAACGCTGCGGCACTATGAACGCCTGGGGCTTATCGCTCCTGCACGCAAAGGCGATAGTCCCCACAGTCCACGCCTGTACTCTGACCGTGATATCGATCGCGTTGTCCAGATTCGTAGTCTGATGCAAGATCTGGGCGTCAATTTGGCCGGCGTCGAAACCATCCTGCACATGCGCAACCTGATTGAGCAGATGCAGGCCGAACATCGTGAGCAGCTTGAGCAACTCAAATTCCAGATGCATGAAGAAATGGAACGCATGCGTATCCAGCATGAAACGGAGGTACGTCGGCTTAAAGGCATTATCGAACGGTTGCAACGGGAGAAGATGTAAAACAAGAGCTTATGAGGGAGTGTCAGTGTCACTGGCACTCCCTCATAAGCTCTTGTTTTATGCATTGAACCCATAGTACTGCGGGGGCTCCATCAGCATCAGGTGGCGTTCCAGTTTCAGGGTGATAATGTGTGTGGCGGCATCGTCAACACGGGCTTTGGAGAGGGTTCCATTCTGGAGGGCCGCTTTCAAGGCGTCTAGTACCTGGATCATCTCGTACGAGCCGTTTGGGCCCAGGATCATGTCGTTCCCGGCATTGAGAGCCATCACCGCTGCTTGGGGGACTGTCCACTTGTCGGTAATCCCTTTCATATACAGACCATCGGTAATTACCACACCATCGTAGCCGAATTCTTTGCGTAGGATGCCATTAATAAAGGTAGGAGAAAGCTCGGCTGGCAGCTTCGGGTCAATGGCGGGCATCAACACATCAGTGGGCATGACCATGCCAGGATTGTCTAGCTTGTTCGACGATTGGATAAACGCCTTAAAGGGAGCCAGTTCTACTGCATAGAGCTGATCGCGGGTGCGATTGACTACGGGAAGACCATAGTGGGCATCGGTACTGGCGTCGCCCAGACCGGGGAAATGCTTGATGCAGGCGATCACGCCATCGCTCTGTACGGCTCGCATATATACCCCAGCCCATTGAATGACTGATTGTACTGTATAGCCCCATGTGCGCAGGTATTGATCCGCCCCATCCACTAACTGCACATCGACATCGGGGGCCAGATCTTCGTTGATACCAAGGGCCAGCAGGTCATGTGCAATGCTATGTCCCAGTTTAGCTGCGTTGTTGATGTCGCCCGTCTCATATGTTTGTAATGCACCTGGTCGATCTCCATAGATATTTTGCACACGCTCCACAAAGCCACCCTCTTCATCGGTCGAAATGAGTAGTGGCAACTGGGCATGTTTTTGCATCTGGGCAATGTCATTTTTCGTCTGCTCGAACGTATGCATCTGTAACGCATACATTACCACACCACCAGCATGGAGTTTGGTAATCATGGTTTCCAGATCATCCGAGTAGGTAGGCGTATAGTACTCGGCCATAATCAGTTGGCCCAGTTCTTCGTCCAGCGTCATATGTGCTACATACTCTTGCGCCAACTGCTTATAGGTTACATGTGTAATTATGTGCATCAAAGCGTTCACCTGGGCAGGAGTCAGCGAATGCTGCACAAATGGTCCGGTACGCAAGAAGAGGTTAGGATCACTTAGCTTGGTCGCCACAAAAACGTGATCATAGGGATTTTGGGGCGTAATCAGGATGAGCAGTAAGGCAACTGCCATTAATGGGACAGTCCATAATCTAGAGAGACGAGATTGTTTTTTAGGTGACGCATGGACTTGAGAGGCATATATTTCTGGTAAAATAGTTGTTGTGTAAGAAGCATGTTTTTGGGTATCTTCATCGGTAATAGCCATAGGTGCTCCTAATATAGCTGATCTGCAGGGACGTGATGATGAACTTTAAGGCCTGGTTCAAATGAACGTGACCCTTTTCTGCTCACATGAGGCAACCCTTGTCAAGCAAAATGGCCTCTTTTTGAACCTTGCCGCCCTTCGCCAAGGTTCAAGAGGCTTGTTCAGTCTGCAACACCGTTCCTACCCTCAGAACTTTTAATCACAGACGATAGAGCAGGGAACTAGGACGAGCATTCCCAGGTATCGTGACCTCTCGAACGGAGCACTTGCGTGCTGAGGCTAGTCAAGTAGACTCGGAGCAGCCTGAGCTAAAACGCTTAACAGTTTTTCCAAGCCTCCGCATTCAATGCGGGGGTTCTTGACTGCATGTTACAGAATTAGGTTCCCCATTGATAAAACGCACCAGCAAGCCGTTTGGTTGCAGTGACATCTTACCCCTGGGGAGGAAGAGCAGGCATGAGGTGATATGCCATCTTCAGGGCCATAATGCGTGTCGCAGCCTCATCAATCCGTGCCTTGGAAAGCGTACCATTCTGCAGAGCTGCTTTGAGGCCATTGAGCATATCGATCATTTGCGCGGCTCCTGTAGGACCAAGCAGCATATCATTACCGGCGTTGAGGGCCAGCACTGCCGCCTCTGGCATGCTCCACTTCTGAGCAATACCCTGCATATAGAGAGCATCGGTGAGCACCACGCCATCATAACCAAATTCTTTACGCAGGATATCGGTCATAAAGATGTGCGAGAGTTCGGCAGGATAGTTGGGATCGATGGCAGGCATCAACACATTGGTTGGCATGATCATACCAGGATTTTGCAGTTTATTCTGTGTCTGAATGAAAGTTTTGAAGGGAGCCAGATCAATATCGTAGATTTGTTGTCGGCTCTGCTGGACGATCGGCAAGCCAGTATGCGCGTCAGTAAGCGCATCGCCCAGACCAGGATAGTGTTTGATACAGGCGATGACACCATCACTCTGCATGGCCTGCATATAGGGACCGGCGAATTTGACCACATCGGAGGGGTTGTTGCCAAAGGTACGGTCGATCATATCATAGCCGTTAATCAGGTTTACATCGACATCGGGAGCGAGATTTTCGTTGATACCTAGAGCTAGTAAATCATGGGCAACTTTGTGACCCTGCTGAATGGCGACGTTCACATCCCCTGTATTAGCGATATCTGTAGCTGACATGCGCGGCCCATAGATGTTTGAGAGGCGATGCACGATACCGCCTTCTTCGTCTGCCGAAATAATCAGGGGAAAGGTGGCACGGCTTTGCATCTGCGCAATATCATTTTTGGTCTGCTGAAATGTCTTCATCTGGAACTCGTACATAATCACGCCACCGGCATGCAGCTGATTCACCATCATATCTAAGTCCGATGAATAGGTTTCAGTGTCATACTCCACCATGATCAACTGCCCCAACTCCACATCCAGCGGCATACGTGCCACATACATGGCCGCCAGCTGTTTGTATTTCATATAGCCTGACAAATGGCGTAGCTCGTTGAGTTGGGTGGCGTTGAGTGATAGCTGTACAAAGGGACCGTGATGGATGAGCGGCGTTGTTGCCACTTGAGTCGGAGATTGCTCCCAGAGATTGCTCTCGAAGAAGGCGGCGAGAGCAGTGAGAATAGCCAGAAGCATGAGCACGGCAGCCATGGGCCAGGCCAGCCTCCGATGCTGAGGATGTGATACGCGTGTTGATGACAGAGGTGGTACAACGGTGGTCGATATGCCTTGTTTGGTTGGGGGTAGGGGCAAAGTGACCTGTTGTGGCAGAACTGTCCTCTGCTCTGGTACCTTCCTGGCAGGCATCTCTTTTGACTTTGCAGACGAGATAGGCACAGATGGTCTAGGTGGTATTGGTATTCTTCGCGGTGTAGCTCCCAAGTCGTCCTCGGTAAAGGGTGATGAGGTTTTCAGAGAAAATTTTTGCCTGCCTTCATTATCAGAATCCAGATTCATATATAGCTCCCCGTTGTTATATATAGTATAAATGGGCGTGAGTAGGGTAACAGAGTAGGTCTTACCCTCAACACGATTAAGGTATGTGTCTTTTTCACTAGGGACGCGATCGAACCCGTCCTTACATCAATTATTCTATTTTAATAACGTACCATAGAGCTAATTGTTACGCTGAGATCAGCACTTAGTTGCCTCCATTGCGCATGGTTGCGGTCTTGCGTTTTGGGCGTCCCCGCTTATTCGGCGTAACAGTGACTGTGTCAGGGTTATCGTTTGTGGTAGATAGAGGTGGACTTTGAGGTTCCTCTACGCTATGCAAGGGAGCCTCAGCTGTCTCTTCGGCTACACTTTCAACCTGAAGTGCCGCATTTGTGGTTTCAGCTTTGGGCGTATCGGGATAGGCCTCAGCCACGGGAGTTTCAGCTTTGGGCATATCTTCAGGTGCTTCCATCACATTTTGAGCGTCCTGGACAGGAACATCTTCCTGGGTTTCTGGTATGTTTAGCTCATCGGCTGGCGTGATGAATTGTGTCCAGGAATACTCGTTTGCGGTTTCTTCTGTTTGAGGAGTTTCCTCGAGATGGTCATGCTGTTGTTGTGAGGCTTCCTCTTCATGAAAGTCGTTCATGTCAACGATCTCTACATCTTCGAAGTAGGTGAAGGGAATATCCTTGTCATCTCCACTCTCTTCAAAATATTCAATAGCGGCTGAGCCTTCTTGTACAGGAGTCTCTCCGGGAGCCTCTATTTGGGAGGTTTCATCTTCTTCCCCGGCGTCGGCTTCTTCTGGAATACCCAACTTGTCCAGTCCCTGGTGGAAACCAGGGAGGTTGCCATAGTAAGAGGTCGCGCCGAAGCGGCTACGTTTGGGAGGAGTAACTACCTGCGTTTCATCGTTGTCGGCTTCATTGGGCGGGTCAGTATCGCCTATGGAGGGCATAGCTCTTGCCAGAGATGAGCTACCGAAACGGCCACGTTTAGAGGGAGCGACGACTACGGTCTTCATATCATCTTCGTTTTCTGTATCGTCTGTATCTGGAAGCGGTGCGGCAGGCAGTGCGCGTCTTCCGAGGCTAGCTGTTCCCTGGTATTCTTCCACGTTACGCGGATTGAGTGGTTGCGATAAGCGTGGTTCTAGCTCGGTCGTTAAGGCTCGTGGGCGTAAACGGGCCGAGGCGCGAACATTGGGGACCACCGACGGAGGTTGCTTCGAGTAGTCGAAAATAACCTTGATCGCGTGGTTGCGTGCCTTGTCGGTAGCAGTGAACAGCGCACTGCGATAGTCGTTAAGGGGATAGCTATGGGTGATCAATTTTTCAGGGTAGAGCTGGCCGCGTCGTATCAAGTCGGTGGCAATCTCAAAGGTAGATTTGCGCTCATTGGTTCCCACCGGCCAGTTTTCCATACCATGACCGGTAGAGCCAATGAGATTGATTTCTTGATACCAGAGTGGGGTGAGGTCAAGCTGCATATGATGCAGGCTGAGGCCAACCATGACTACTGTTGCGCCTGCGCATGTCCAGCGTAGGGCATTATGGATGCTCTGTGCGCTGCCTGCCGTATCGTAGATAACATCGTAGCCACCCAACAACATTTTGTTGCCCCACCCTCCCTGATACAGTTGTGCGCCGGTAGCAAGCTGAATTTCTTCATAGCTATTGCGTGAATAAATAATCTGGGCGGCACCAAAACGAGTCGCACGTTCTACCTGGCAGGTATGACGAGCCAGTACATGGACCTCGGCGTCAGGAGCCAGTGCGCCTAGAACCTGGAGGATAAGCAGCCCAATGGTGCCAGCACCAATAATCAGGACTTTATTCCCTGCCTGGGGTAGATGGCGTAAGGCGGCATGTAGAGCCACTGCTGATGGCTCTAATAGGACAGCCTGGGCATCAGTCAGTTCGTCTGGTACGCGGAAAAGTTGTTGTTCATGCAGGAGCATTTCTTCACTCCAGCCACCGCCAATGGGTTGCATGCCATGGAATACTCCATATTCACAAAGACCGTAGTTACCCGCTGTGCACGAGCGGCACAGCGGGTCGGCAGCGGCGGTGATACAATTGGGACCATGTTGGAGAACGACCCGTTGGCCAGCGCGTAGCCGTTGTACTTCATCACCAACTTCGATGACCTCGCCAACTACCTCGTGACCTGGATAGCTGCAGCGACGATTGGGTAGAGCTGCTGGAGCGATATTGGAATCTCTATCGACGAAAATCATCTGCAAGTCGCTTGCACAAATGCCCGCCAGCGTATTACGTACACGCACCCAGTGAGGGTCAGGCAAGGGCTGACGTGGCAGATTCTCTACCTGAAAGGGAGCAAACGAGGAGAAATACGCTCCTCGCCAGAAGCGTCCTAACAATTTCATGGCAAACACACGTCCAGGGGTAAGTTCCAATGTTGAGGTCCACATGGCATCTTGTCCTTCATGGGCATCCCCAACAATGGATTGGAGAGCCCTCCTAAAACAATCTTTTTAGCTACTTCACTTTACATAACATACCGCATTTGTTTGAACTGACTGACCGCAAGTGTATCATGCGTGTTAAGGCTGGTCAATATATTGGTCAATATTGGCAAGGCGATTGAAAAGTCACCCCCATGACGACCGCAAGGGTCGTCACTACTCTATACGGCGGGTACGACGGGCATGAGACGTAGTAGAGTAGTGACGACCCTTGCGGTCATCATGCCGTCGTTTCTCGCCTCATGTGGACTTTTCAATCGCCCTGCAATATTGGGTGCGTTTCATTTTTTTGCATTGAGCACAAGGTGGCGAACATGGCTGGTCCTTTATGGGACTATTATGAACGGTAGTATACCAAAAAATGTGTGAGGGCATCAGGTCAATTATTCATGCATGGCAACTGTACAGTAAACACGGTCTCTCTATCCGCTGTGCTGGCAACGGTGATAGTGCCATGATGGGCATGTACGATAGATTGCGCGATGGCCAGACCCAGTCCTGTACCAGGAGGTGGCGCAGTAGCATAGAGGGGCATGTATTCACCCCGATAGAAGCGGTCAAAGACATGGGGCAAGTCTTTGGGGTGGATGCCTTTACCATTGTCAATTACCTGAACAATTACCTGATCGTCCTGCTTGTCTAGATGTAGCTTAATCCAGCCATCGGGTGCCGGGCGACCATACTTGAGAGCGTTATCGAATAGAATATACAATACTTGCTTCAGATGCTCAGGATTAGCCTGCACTCCCAGACGTTCCTCGGTTGCAAAGCAGAGGGTGATCTTCCGTCCATCGGTTGCCTGCCCTTTGGCCTGCTCTACCCCTTGAACGACCAAATCAACAAGATCGATGTGTTCTCGTTGCTCGGTACTCTCATCATCCATGCGAGCCAGCATCAGTAAGTCATTGACCAGAGCTGCCATGCGGTCTGCTTCACTCTTTATCAGTTTCAACACACGTTGTGTTGTCTCTGGATCATCTTTCGCTACGCCTCGTGTCAAGATATCGGCAAACCCGCGTAAGGAGGTCAAGGGAGTGCGGAGCTGATGTGAGGCATCGGAAAACAGGCGACGAAAATGTTGCTCATTGGCCTCTTGCGCTGTCGAGGCCTGCTCCAATTGATCGGCCATTACAGTCAGACTGGCTGCCAATTTGCTCACTTCATCGTCGCCTATGAGCATCGGCGTAAGACGTTCTCGTTGTTCTAAGTCTCCCAGCGTGATAGCTTGTGCTGCTTCGGTCATACGTTTCAGCGGCCGCAAGAGAAGGTTAATCAAAATGAATAAGCCTACTACTCCGATCACAATCAATATAATGGCAGTGAGCTGGATGTCCGGTAGCAGTGAGCCGTGTGTCGCATGATTGACAGCGTAAGAAATCCACACACTGAAAATGATCACGACGACACTTAAAAGCACACTGGAGACGAGGGTCAGTTGCCAGCGTAAACTTGCTAGTGGGTGGTGACGCCAGGCTGCATAGAGACTGGATAGTTTGTGTCCCGGATGCATTGTAGACAAATTGTTTGACTTTGCTGACATACGTTTTTCAGCCTTTTAAGACATATCCTACACCACGTACTGTTTGGATCAAGCGTGGGCTACTGGGAGAATCCTCGATTTTCTCCCTTAAATATCGTACGTAGACTTCAATGATATTCGTTTCACCAAGAAAGTCGTATCCCCAGACACGATTCAAAATCGTCTGGCGGTCCAGTACTTGGCGGGGATGGCTCATAAACAGGTGTAAGAGGTTATATTCCGTCGCTGTCAGGTCGATCTGGCGACCACCACGGGTGACTTCACGAGTTGCCATATTGAGACGCAGATCGCCAAATTGCAAGATCTTGTTCTCGCTGCCATTTGAGCCATCTCCGCGCAAGGCTCCGGAAGCACGACGCTGGCGTCGCAAAATGGCGCGAATACGTGCTACCAGTTCTTCAAAGCTAAACGGCTTAGTTAAATAGTCGTCAGCCCCCGTTTCTAGCCCCAGTACCTTATCTTGGGCTGCATCACGGGCTGTAAGCATCAGTATAGGTATATCCTGGGTGGTAGGATTGGTGCGTAGCTGGCGACATACTTCCAAGCCGTCTATGCCACCCGGTTGCAGCCCCAAATCCAGAATAATCATATCAGGGTCCAGGCGTTGTGCCATAGTCAGGCCTTGTGAGCCATCCGAGATGGCATCAACATGAAAACCCTCATAGCGAAGGCCCAGTTTGATTAACTCTACAATATTATCTTCATCTTCAACTACTAGCACCTTCATTGGCGGCTGTGCGCTTTTGTCTGAATTGCTCTTACCGTAAGCATCCTGCTGCATAGTCTTCCCCTTCTCTGAGTGCTTGCATAGAAATGTCATGCTCCCTTCGGCACTCACAATATCCTGGATTCATTATAGATATCTCTCGACATAAGCGCAAGGTAAAGGAAGGGCTTGCACATTTTTCTCAGCAGAATTTAATCCTACGTCGTGTTCTCCCTTTTTGGCTAGTGGATTAGACATTTGGCAAGCCGAGTATTAGAATAGGCTCCAACTATTGAGACTCAAGCATAACATGAGGAGAGAACATGACAACGACAAATCGCTTGCTCATTATCATAGGTGTATTGGCAATGATAATCCTTGGGCTGGCCGTCTATACTTTTGCCGTCCTCTTGCCCGCAAGCAATCAATCCACTGCCAGTGTGACCCCGACACCGGTCACAACCCCTACTGTGGACAGTAGTACCACAGCCAACAAACCCCGGCGGTACACGGGTACCATTGAGTCTATCGGCAATCAGACGCTCACAATTCTACGAGGTAAAAAGACGCTTACCATCAACGTCGATGGTAGTACGATATATTCTACTCCCACGGGTAAAAACTTCAGCGACCTGAAGATTGGTCAATTTATTGTCGTCAAAGGCCAACCCGATGTGCAAGATAATACGACCGTCACGGCGAGCAGTATTACAGTGACAACACCAAAAGCCACGGCTACAGCGACTCCTTAACTCTGGCGTTTTTCAATACACTGCCCTGTTGCCATCATCCATCGTCATGCACTATTATATAACGTATAGACTCATCACGGCTTACGCTAAATCATATAAATAGATCGACGAACTGATGTCAACGCTCATAAAAAAAACGCAACCATCCCAGTCCCGTAAGCAAACAATGCCGCCAAGGTTCAAAAAGTCAACCTTGACACCTGAGCAACGTTTCAAGCAACGCCTGAGTTATATCCTCAAACACCCCATTGACTGGTTGTGGGGGACACTTAGCTCTGTACGTAACGCCATCTACTTGATCATTGCTATCACTGTAGTCTGTCTCTTGGGTGTTTACTTTGTGCAGGCCCCAGGAGAAGTCCTGAATGATCCGGTGGCTTACGTTGCCTGGGTGCAGCAAAATGCCCTGCCGCACTATGGCTCGCTCACGCCTATTTTTGACAGCCTGCAATTCTTCACCATCTTCTCGAGCTGGTATTTTCGCCTGTTACTCGTCATTCTCGCGCTGAGCATCGTTGTTTGTACGCTTAACCGTGCGCCGACCATCTGGCAGAATTTCGCCCATCCCATTCTCCGACGTAGTGAAAAATTTTATCAAAATGCCCTTGAACGCGCCTCTTTTTCACATGACGATGCTGTGGTGTGGACATACGCTGTCTTGGGTAAACGCCATTATCGAGTACGTGCCGTTAGTGTAGAGGCTACACACAGTACACATCAACTTAGTGCGCCCTCTTCTCCATCAGGAAGTACTTCTGACGCAATCCAGGAAATTACCTATCTTTATGCCAATAAAAATTCGTGGGCTACCCTCTCTACTTTTGTCTTTCATGCTGCTCTTGTGACACTCCTGCTGGCCGGAGCTATGTCACAGTGGCATGGTTTTGATCCCAATAGTCCCGCCCGTCACTATCTTCCGTCCCCCTTGGTGAGCCTGAGCGATGCCCTGGCCGGTTTCAGCTTTGATCAAGCCTTGCCCAATGGTGAGAGTGCAGTTGTCTACACACGTGGTACGCCACATAACATCAGCTTCCGTGCCAATAAATTTACTGCTACCTTTGACCCTAAAACAGGGTTGCCGACTGACTATGTTACCGATCTCAGCGTTTTCCAGGATGGTGAACTGGTAGCCCACAGTAACCATTTGCGGGTTAATGATCCGCTTGCATATGGCGACATCGTTTTTCACCAGTCATCGCTGATTCCTTCAGTAAACGTGGTTATCACCGACAAACAAGGGTATGTTCTCTTCAACGAGCCGGTTGTCTTAGATCAGACGAGTACCCTTGGTAACCTTAACGTTGATTATGCCAACAACATCCCTATTGCGGGTTCCAACCTCACTATGGGTATCGCTTTTCCGCACGATGCTTCCGTTCAACTTGCCCAAATGCCCAATCCATTTTTTGTCATTACTGTCAACCAGACAGGGGATACGAGTGCTAAACCCAAAGTCCTTTTGCGCCTACGACCAGGACAAACAGGACTGAGTGCTGATGGCGTATGGCAGGTGAAGCTGAGCGGAGCAAGCGAGGCAACGATTTTGCTGGTGACTAAGGATACTGGCTCTTTCATCGTCTGGCCTACCGCCGTGATCCTTATTCTCAGTTTGTGTGCCACCTTCTATTTTCCTCAACGCCGTATCTGGATACGCATCCAAGGCAATACTGTACAAATGGCCGCTTTACGTGAACATTTCATCAATATTCGTATTGATCTGCTCGGCATAACCAAAGAAGCTACTCAGGCCGAACCAAGGGATTGTATTCCTTAACAAGTACCTTGGGGGTTGCCCATTGACAGCTATCAGGGTCTGATATATGCTTATCGATGTATACAGTAGGTCTTGCGTGAGTAGTGTGTATTGGCTCTATCCATCTATCCCCTTGTGAGAGAGTCGCTTATAAAACTAACGATGAAGGGTGATTATGGTCTATGTGCCATGGTAGAGAGGAATGAACACAACATCATCAAACGGATAGACTAGAAACGATGTGCCATATTATGTAGAGAGTTTATGGAGTAGAAATGGGAGAAGTGACCCTGGAGCAACGCATACAGAACAATGTAAAAGTCATCGCGATTGTAGAAGATGATGCAAATCTGGCGATCATGTTTGAAGACATGTTGGGCCGTATCGGTAACGGTAAGTGGCAGTTCCATACTTTTGCCGATGGACATGAAGCCATGAAGCATTTGCCACAACTAGGAGCGCATCTTATTTTGCTCGATGTTGGACTACCCAGCCTGGATGGTGTCTCGCTCTTTAAGCTTCTGCGCGGACATAGTAGCACAAAAAATATACCCATTATTGTGATTACAGGCAGCCACGATTGGGAACTGCATCGCCTGGGGCTGCAAGGAGGCTGGCTCTTGCATAAGCCCTTCGAGATAAAAGAGCTCCTTGGAATCGTCCACGCCTTATTACCAGCAGACTAAGAGGCTATTTCCATCCATTAGTTATACATTGTAGCTTTTCAGACAGACTGATTCGTATATACATCATATAAGAGTTGTTATTTGCTTCTCAGCTTCTAACAAATATACTGATTAGCATATAAAATATATAGGTGACATATGATCAAGTCTGCTGGCAATGTGTATGGGTTTCGTCTGGGACATACCGCGTATAGGCGTACAACCGTGTTGAGCTGTTTGTTGTTGGGTGCTTTTCTGATCTGCGCCTGTCTCATGGCTATCGCGGCTATGCAGTTCATTCCAACCTACTCCCACGCCTTTACCCCCTATCTCAAGTGGCAAGATGCCCTGGTAGCCCTGTGTGGCTTTATTCTCCTGGATTCCCTTTGGGGCTGTGCGCTGATTATCCGTTTTCTCTGGACTTTACGTGCCGGTTATAAGCAAGAGATGCTCACTGTCAGTGAGGGTGCTCTTACGGTGCGTGATCTGGCTCCCCAAAATCTTGCCAGTATCTTTTGGATGGTAGGTACATGGCTCTCCTGTTTTGTAGCAGTATTGGTAGGCTTAATACCGGAGATGCTCATTGGTTGGACCCTGCAGCTTGCTCATCCAGTTCTAGCCACCTTTGCTACCATTGCGGCTATTGTCCTCAGCGTGGTCGCTTTAGCGGTCATGTTGCCTGCTCTTTCCTTTGTGATCATTGGAGGGTTTGGTGTTGTCTCTTTCTGGCGGAACATGGGTGCGCCGCATGTCTACCGGCTGAGCGGTCAGGCCAGCCTCTCCATAGAGGGTTTTGTCCTCACCATCATGTATCCTGATGCACCCGAATCTATGCTCGATCTTAATATGCTCGATCCCGAGGATCGGCGTTACCTTCTCCATCTCCTGCGCGAACGGTGGCACGGCGCACGAGACGTGTGGAATCCCCGCCTGGGAGACGAGATCGAAGCGGCTCTAGCAGTAACCGAAGCGGCTGTGTTAGCATAGTAGATAGAAAGGCGCAATGCATTGGCCTCTCCAATATCGGAAATACTACCTTTCAGACCGACTGACGCGATGCGTAGCCGCTTGAGCGGCGTTGTCGGTCTGGATGTGCAAGAATACACAAACGCATGGATGCCACGCTTAACACTTCCATCGCATCATCACCGGAAGAGCCCGATCAATTGATCAGTATCTTACGCCAGTGGGGTATTGGCTATCTGGTTGGAGGCTATGATGTTCATCCATCTCTTAGAGCAACAGATCGGCAAGCGATGGTTGGACTGGTGCAACGTCTCGCCCAGTGTGATACATACCCACGTATTCGTGATGCTAGCGTCTCCCTGTTTCTGCTTCACCCAGAATTTGCTGATGCCATTCTCGAAGCTATACAGACAAGTGAGCCAGAGCTGGCAGAAAAAATAGCTGTTTTAACCCTGGCAACGCTCTATCTTCAACGCCTGTGGTCTATCCGCCTGACCTTTGCCCTCGGACATCCACCCGCTTTTCCCGAACAGCCCTTTGCCTTTCTGTGGCGCAATCGGCACCTGCCCCCGCTAGCATACCATGATGGAAAATGGGGGCTAGTCGCCCTACAAACCCTGCTCCAGGAACGGAGCGATCTTCCACTAAACTACATTGGCGACTGGCAAAATCAAATCGATCACCTCTTGTACCAACAGGAACACTACTATCCACCTTCTAGCGTTCCATCCTTACAACTTCTTGAGCATGAATATGAAGATGAGCAGGAGTCTGCTATGAGTATGCGTCCCCCCGTTGACAAGGCACAAATCGAAAACTTTCTAAAAAATCTGGGTCGCACCTTCCGCAAACCAGGACGCCTCTACCTTGTAGGCGGTGCTGCCCTGGTGCATATGGGAATACGTCAGGGCTCTACAGAGGATATTGGTGTACAGGCGTTCGGAGAAAATAGTGGTGAAATGGTCAACGCTATTCGGCAACTGGTGCAGCAGATGAATATTAATGTGCAGGGGGCTTCACCGGAAACCTTTATTCCCCTCCCCAAACAATGGATGGCTTTATCAAAGTTTGTTGGTCGTTATGGAGCTATCGACGTCTTTTACTTCGATTTTTATAGTATTGCATTGACCAAAATACTGCGGGGCAATACGCGTGACATCAATGATGTCAAACTGCTTGTGCAAAAGAAAGTAATTACTTTGCAGGAATTGGATGCTGCATATCAGGAAGTTTTCCCTCAAGTTGGAAATCCCCCTTATGAATGGCTTGATCCTGAAGATTTCTCAAAACGTTACAATCGTATTCGCCAACTGCTTTGATCCATCTCTTCATAACAGGTCGGGCAGTTTCAGGATGACATTATCAAGCAAGACATTCCCATTGTGGAATCGCAAAGACCGGAACTCTTGCCGCTTGATCTACAGGCCGAGCTGCACCTGCACTCTGACCGTACCGCTATCGCTTACCGTAAGTGGCTCAGGGAGTTGGGTTTGACTTTTGGGACGGCTTAGAAGCACTATCTTTAGCCCGGTCACTACTCTCGGCTGGCTCACGAATTGGATTCCAAAGCGGATACGGAATGCCAGCGAGACGATTAATCACAAAAGCCTGGAGGGTCAATAGCACAACAGCGACCATGAGCAGGACGAGTTGCCAGGGTTGTCTCAATATGCCAAGCGAGATAATCAGCGTTGTCGCTCCAGCAGGTGGGTGCGGCGATTTGAACAGGACCATCAATCCTGCGGTGAATCCCAGGGAAAGCGCGGCGGCGATAACACGCGGCCACGTCACGCCGACCGTTAACGCAGGCCCTGTCGTTGTCAAACCTGTCACCACCAGGCTAAGGTAACCGGCGATTGCACCAATAGCATGACCGATGAGCGTGTTGCGCGGAGAAGCGCTTGGCGCAGTTGGCGTGTAGAAAAAGAGAAAGGCGGTAGGGCCGAGCGAGGGAAAGATGAAAGGAGAGCCAGTAATGACGGCCAAAGCTGACATCAGCCCGATGCTGATACAGCCATTGACAAAGCTAAAGAGCGCGAGGATAGGTGTGCCAGAGTGATGCTCCAAGAGCCAGGGAAGGCGTGCTCGCGTAAAGAGGCCTTGTAGGATATCGGACATCTCACCGCCGATAGGGTGTTCGCGATCAATGCGAGCATACGAGAGTCTCTCTGGTGCTGTTTGTGGCGGATTGATGTTCGTCTTTTTATCTTGCTGTGCTGACGTGCCGGTATCAGCTTCGTGTGTCTCCTGTTCCATGCTTTTCCTCTCTTGTCTATCCCTAAACTATGATTCTTCAATGCGTCGACGTGGCCAGAATGCTATGATAAGTGCAATGACAAAACCAAGAAAACTGGCAAGCACCAACCCACCAAGGATGCCTGGGCGTCCTGAAAGCAATTCATAGAGCGCATCGGTCACCAGCCAGAGTTGGATAATCACGATAATGGCAACAAGAAATACCTGCGCTTGCACGATAGCCGTACGGCCTTGTAAGCCTACATAGTTTGGGCCTGGCATGACACCCCTTGGTCCGTGCGGAGGTCGATGCACAGGCGGGTCGTCAGGATTGGCCACATGTCGCCCTCTGAGATCGAATCTCTTACTCATCGAAGCACCTCTTTGACCGCGTAGATTGTTCCATTGTGAATAGCGAGTTGAATCAATGGTAGCGGGCGTATTGGCGGCCCGGCGAGTACATCACCGGTTGAGGCGTCAAAGAAACCATCATGGCAGGGACAGTGAAGCCTCCCATTGCCCTGGTAGACCACTGCACATGACAGGTGCGTGCATACATCGCTGTAGGCCACAAGGCCCTTCTTTGGCAAATTGATGAGGATACCCTGGGCGTACTGGTCAGGAAAGTCAAAGACCTTCCACTGATTCTCTGCTAGTTCGCCCACCTTTGCTATTGGAACGGCCTGCACATTAGGACTAGCAGGCAGATTACCAAGAATGGCCAAAACACCTGTTGCCAGGAAGAGCGCACCCGACCCGGCGAGAAGAAAGCGCAGCGTATCGCGCCGGGTCACAATTTCATCTTCGTCCCAGGGATAGGGGAACTCCTCACGCCATTCCTCTTTCTGTGCGGCGTCTCCAAGCGTGATCTCCGGGCCAGGAGATGGCGCGATGAACTGCTTGTGCTCGTCTTTTGGATTTACTTCTTGTACCATCATGCTCCTCCAGGCTGAACTACCATGAACTGTGCTCACGGACGACGGATATCGGCTCTTGCGCTGCTCGAGTAGGCTGCGGCACTGGCGCAGGTTTAGGTGAGCGGGGCGTCCACGGCTGAGGTGGAATCTCGCGTTGAGGTATACCAGCGATCTCGGCATCCACCCATTGGTCAGCGTTATGTGTGGCTGTTGGTTCCGGTAGATTAGCAAGCTTACCCAGGCTGGCTTCTTCTACGAGTGCCATCAGATCCAATTCTTCATCTTCTTCTGTCAGTACCACATAGTTACGGGTACGGACTCTCTGCTGACCAAAATAAAAAGTATTGACTGGCTTTGCTCCCTGTTTTGCTCGCCCTGCCGCTATCCACTCTTCGTAGGTACCATAGAAAATGGCCTGTGTTGGGCAGACGGTAGCGCACATGGGACCTTTTCCCTGGCTGGTGCGGTCATAACACAAGTTGCACTTGCGCATGTAATGCCCGGCAATATTGAACTTTGGCACGCCAAAGGGACAGGCAAAGCCGCAGTTTTCGCAGTAAATACAGCGCGTTTCATCTGCCGTTTGTACGACGCCATCAGCACTGACCAGGATTGCCTGCGCGGGACAGACCTGTGCGCAAGGGGCAAGGGGGTCCTCGCAATGCATGCAGAGCGTCGGTGAGGTGGCCACAGTGTTGTGGCGTTCCACATAATCGATGTAGATCATGCTCTCACCTTTGTGCGAATCACACTCGCGGCAGGCGGCAACGCATGAACGGCAGCCAATACAGCGAGAAGGGTCGAGGAAAATCCTTTTTACTGTTTCTAGCATATTTTTCCTCTCTTCTTTTGCCGAGAGCAGGGCGACCACAAGGGATGGCCGCGACTCAGCTCATGAATTGGAAGCACTGTCTGTGACCTCCTATCGCAGCGTTGGCTGCGGTTGAGAACCCGCGCTGGGCAGTTCGTGACGACGTTCCCAGGCAGCAGCGAGAGCGGCCACATTTTCATTTTTTGCCCATTCCGGCGGCTGCGCAGCGCGAACGGCGGAGGCAGCGCACACTTTATACTCTGGAATCTTGTTCATCGGCTCCAACACAGGGTTGGTAAGTATGTTAGCAGCCTGGGTATGCCCATAGTGATAGGGAATGAACAAGGTGTCTGGGCGAATGGAACGTACCACCAGGGCGGGAACAGTCATCTCGCCGCGCCGTGTACGTACTGTGACCCAGTCACCATCTTGAATGCCCAGTCTGTTGGCTGTTTGCTCATGTATTTCCACCCAGGGATAGGGTGCCTCTTCTTTGAGGAAGGGGACGCGCCGTGTCTGGTTGCCGGAGAGATAGTGATAGATGATGCGCCCAGTTGTCAACACGAGAGGATATTCCTCATCTGGCTCCTCAGCTGGTGGAAGGTAGGTGATGGGGTGGAAGCGTGCCTTACCATCGGGGAAGCCGAAACGTTCTTCATAGAGGCGCGGCGTGCCGGGGTGATCTTCCGATGGACAGGGCCAGAAGACGCCATTCTGTTCCATAATCTTCTCGTAGGTAATCCCCCAATAGTCCGCCTTGGCTCCCCTGGTACAGAGACGCAATTCATCAAAGATGTCACGCGCCGATTGGAATTTGAAGTATTCGCCCTTGCCGAGGCGTCGCGCCAGTTCGCAGATAATGTGCCAGTCCACCCGCGCCTCACCTGGAGGATCGACGGCTTTGTTGTATTTGATGACGCGCCCTTCCAGGCTTGTCACAGTGCCCTCATCCTCGGCCCAGACGGAGCCCGGCAGGACGATATCAGCCAACTCGGCGGTCTCTGAGAGGAAAAAGTCGGTCACTACAAAGAGATCCAATCCTCGTAAGGCCCGCTCGACTGTATGCTGATCGGGTAGTGAGACCATGGGGTTCGAGCAGATCATGAAGCAGCCACGAATCTCTTGACGGAGCATGGCAGGTATCATCAGTGTGGCAGCATAGCCGGCCTGGGGTAGGTCTTTCTCGTCGATGCCCCAGACTGAGCAGATATATTGACGGTCCTCTGGATCGTCAATGTGGCGGCAGCCGGGCAACTGCGAGGCCTTCTGCCCCATCTCGCGACCGCCTTGTCCATTGCCTTGCCCAGTTAAGGTGCCGCAACCTGCGCCAGGTCGCCCAAAATTGCCCGTTGCCAGGGCCAGGTTAATTGCTGTAACCGCGTTATCTACGCCTTTGCTCTGGTGTTCCAGCCCTCGCGCATGGTAAATCAAGGCGGCATTGGCACGCCCGTACATGCGTGCAGCCTCGATGATGGCTTCAGGACGCAGCCCGCAGACTTTCGCCACCCGCTCTGGCGGATACTGCTCGACGAGGGCTTTGGTCTCTTCCCAGCCAACGGTGCGCTGGCGAATAAACTCTTCGTCCACTAATCCCTCTTTGATGAGCACATGCAGCATGGCATTGAGCAGCGCGGAGTCTGTTCCAGGGCGTAAAGGGAGGAAGATATCTGCTGTGCGTGCAATTGGTGTCTGACGAGGATCGGCCACAATGAGCTTACAGCCACGGTCTCGCGCCTGCCAGAGATAGCTGGTCACAATGGGGAAGCATTCGCCAACGTTGGCGCCGATGACGAAGATACAGTCTGCATGGAGTGTGTCGCTGATAGGATTGGCTGCGCGATCCAGACCGAGTGAGAGCTCATTGGCTCCCGTGGCCGAAGACATGCAGAGGCGACCGTTGTAATCGCTGTGGCGCGTGCCGAGAGCGACGCGGGCAAACTTGCCCATGAGATAGCACTTCTCGTTGGTCATCGAGGAGCCGCTATAGGTGGCAACAGCGTCCTTGCCATACTCGGCTTGAATGGCGCGGAAGCGGTGGGCGATGGTATCGAGCACTTCGTCCCAACTGGCACGTTCCAGTGGACTCTCTTTGCCATGTCGCCGCATCATTGGGTAGGTCAGACGATCAGGATGGTTGACCGTCTGGTAAGCTGTGCCGCCTTTAGGACAGAGCATACCATGGTTGAGGGGAAAGTCTTCGCGAGGCTCTACACCCACCACCCGACCATTTGCCACTTTGAGATACATGCCGCACTGTACACCACAGTAACAGCAATGCGTTGGGACATAGCGATCAATCTGCTCATCAGACTTCCAATTTGGTATTGCCTTCGTGCCTGAGTGGAAGTCAAATGTTTCCGGTCGAATTTGCCGGTAAGGGCGAAATATGCCTTTATCTACACTCATAATGTTCCTCGTTCTCCACTCGTAGGGGCCCGATTGATCGCGCCCACTCCTGGGGTGCGATCAATTGGGCCCCTACAGATTTCATAAGAACTGGTTGCCGTCACGCCCAAGCGCAGCGAGGGTTGCTTGAGCACGCATCACGCGCTTGCATCTTGGACACAGGTCCTGCCACCACAGCTTAGTCGTCGGTGCTCCTTCAGGAACAATGGTAGTCGATAGACCTTCCTTCTCCTGGACTACTGGTGTATCGCGGATCGTATAATTTTCGCCAACATCGTAGAGTGTCTTCTTCAAGTCTTGAATGAAGCGAACGGGTGCAAACTCCTCTCCACAGCGTGCGCAGTGTTGCATTTCGGTACCCTCCCCGGTGTGCCAGTACAGTTCGATGCCGACAGTGGCCGGGCGCTCGATGATATGGAAAAACTTGCCGAAGGGCAGTGAGATCAACCAGAGGACAACGATAGCTTCGTGGGTAAGCGAGATATACCAGTAGTAGGCTCCGCCTAGCCAGACGCTGTCGGCAGTGAGGGCGAGACCACTCACAGCGATGGCCATGAGCAAAGCCAGTGGAATGATATCGAAACGGAAACGCTGTACGCTGATCAGTGCCAGATCCTGGAAGCGCCTGTGGAAGGCCAGGATCAGCCCTATGAGTAAGAGGGCGGCGGTAAAATCGAGGGCATGAAAGAGCAGAAAGGCAGGAATCGAATCCACGGGAAGGAGTAAAGAGGGGAAGCCAAAGAACCAGATCTGGTACAGTCCTGTTGGAGTTTGGGTAAAGCGCAGCCAGCCGAAGGTAAGCGGGAAGGTAATACAGCACGAGAGGAACACGCCCCAGAAGATGCACTGATGCGTGACCCAACGATACAAGCCGCGCCTTCGAATAAACTGCTGCGCGAACAGGTCCACAATGGCTTTTGGAATCAGCAGGGTGTAGCGACGGAAGTTCTCATAGGAGAAAAACAGTCGCCAACTGCGTCGCCAATAGCGACCTGTCGGTGGGCGAGCCAGCCAGAACGAGTACTTGTAGGTCACCGCCGCTACAGCAAAGATAGTCGCTACGGCATAGCCAATGAGAGCCGCATCGAACCAGTGGAAGCCTCGCGACCCCACGGCAATGAGCAATGTAAGAATGGCCGCCGCCAAAATACCATAGAGAATCGAACGGGTACGTAGTCCTAAGGCAGAGAAGCCCGAACGTTGTGTGCCTGGCTTCGGGGCACGAACTTCGTTGACCGAAGCTCCCTTTGAAGGTACGACGGGTTGTTCCATTTCAAATATTCCTCCCGCTGTTACCTGATCTGTACAATACTGTCATAAAACGAGAGAACTCTAGGGGAATCGTAATATAAAAGAGCAGCATGTGCAAACTCTAGCAATGGGACTGGCTGTTTCATGAATTGTGCTGGCACCCTCTGAAGCCGCCAAACGCTCAGACAGCTTGCGTCGTTGCATGAGTGCTTTGGCATCGTTGAAAGATGAGAGCACCTCGGATACAGGTAATCCATGAGCATAACAAAAATTGGTGGCAAAAATTTTCCGCTTTTTTGGAGACGAGAGGTATTTATATCAGTACAGGCAGGAATATGAAAATGACTCGCTGTTTGGAAGCACTTCAGCGAGTCACACCTGCCTCTTGTGAAGGACAGGCACTTCCCTCGACAGAGGGAGAGAGCTATGTTACACTTGATGTAAGGAGAAAGTCTCGTATGCCGGGAAAATGGGATACCAGTACCAAACGGCTCCTGGGAGAGAACCCGGAGCATTTCATTCGCTGGCTGTTGCCACAAGCCCAGGTGAAAGGGCCGGTCAAGTTGCAGCCAGTCAATCTCAATAATCGCGAGATTGAGGCCGATAATCTCTGTCAGGCGATCGTCAATGATCTGGACTGTCTGGTGAATTTCGAGTTTCAAAGCTATGCGGACCCCACAATGCCTAAACGCATGTGGGCCTATAATGCCTTGGCGACCTTTTCGTACGATTTGCCCACCTATTCGTTCGCGATCTATCTGAGAAAGTGCGCAGTGCCAGAGGAGTTTTATGAGTGGGCGTTTCCCACGAGCGTGGTCGTCCATCGCTTTATCTATACGGTGATCAAACTGTGGGAGATTCCTGTGGAGGTGCTCAAGCGGACAGGGCTGATAGGGATTTTTCCCTTGATGGTGCTGGGTCAGGATGGGAAACGACCCGAGGTGGTGGAGGATGTGATTACCACGTTGGAGGCAGTGGAAGAGAACAAAGGCAAAGAACTGCTCTCGTTGACCTATATTATTGCGTCGCTGGTTTTTGAGAGTCCCAGCGAGCGACGCTGGCTGAAAAGGAGGTTTCAGGTGCTACAAGATGCTCTACGAGATACATGGGCTTATCAAGAAATCATGCAGGAAGGCTGGGAAGAAGGGCTGCAGAAAGGGATTGTGGAAGGACGTGTGGAAGGACGTGCGGAAGGACGTGCGGAAGGACGTGCGGAGGAACGCTTACAAAGGCTGAAGGATCAGCGGGAGTTGCTGATGACGCTGGTGCAAATGCATTTTCCCAATCTGACAGAGCTGGCGCAGCGGCAAGCGAATGCAGCCGAAGACCCGGAGGCGTTGCAGCAAGTGGTACTCAAGCTGGTGGCGGCTCAGACACAGGAGCAGGCTGAACAGGTGCTGCTCGCCGCGATCCAAGACCTTACACACAAAGCATCTCCGAAAAAACAGAGGAAAAAACGCTCTGTATAGTGGCGTGACAAACATCTAGCTCAAGGAAAGCAGAGCATTTCTTTTTGGATTGCTCTGCTTTCTCCATAACCCTGTTGGTGAAGAAAAAACCGGAAGTCAAAGGCTCAAAATTTCTCCAAAATAGCTATTGACACGCTTCCTTTTTGGGAGTATACTTACATCTTGCCAGAGTATGTATAATATGAATAGAGTCGTATCATACTCTGGCAGCAGAGTAGCGTTCACACACAGGTGTCGATAACGAACGAAGCATTGCAAAACATCATTCCTCATGATCTCCATATCCAAGGATATTAACGACCGATTTGACTGCACAAGCATTATGCTACTACCAACGTTGGTATGTACTGCACACTACTCACACAAGGATGTGTAAATAAACCAGAGCTTGCCATTTAATTTGTTGGAGGGTTGTGGTATTGATCCAGTATCACATATGTGGAGCATACATGGCTATAGCACAGAAGTACTATGGCGGGAGGAATAATATCGCATATTTCGTTGTTTCTATAAGTAATAGCTGTTTCGTGGAAATTGGTGGTACGTGTGCAAGATAGGTGGATGCGTAAGAACAAATTGTATGTGTAGGGGAGTAGGAGTAACCGCTTGCGATAGCAATAGGCGGTTACTTTTGTTGTCATAGAACGTTTCTCAACACAGGCATTTGATCAAAAGTAACGAACTTATCTTTCTTTTTTTCCGTTTTGTGTCTTGCACAGAGATACTATCTCTGTCGGTTTCATGTGGGCAACAAGGTGAGAGGAGTATACCGAACATGGCAGTAAGCAGCAAAGCTGTTGCTCTCCCTGAACGTGTCTCATTTGCACGTATCCCCGACATTCGACCAATGCCGGGGCTGATTCAAATTCAGCTTGACTCCTTCGAGTGGTTTAAGCAAGAGGGATTGCGCGAGTTGTTTGAAGAAATCTCTCCAATTGAGGATTTCACTGGAAAGAATCTTAGTCTGGAATTTATTGTGCCTTCGGAGCCTTTTGGGAAGCCGAAGTATTCTGAGGATGACTGTCGAGATCGTGATGCGACGTATGCGGCTCCGTTGAATGTGCGTGCGCGGTTGATCAATAAAGAGACGGGGGAGATCATCGAGAAGGATATCTTCATGGGTGATTTCCCACTCATGACGAAGGAAGGCACTTTTATTATCAATGGTGCTGAGCGCGTGGTGGTCAGCCAGTTGGTGCGTTCGCCAGGTGTGTACTTCACTGCGGATGAAGATGCGACGACGGGCCGTAAGTTGTTTGCCGCCAAGCTCATTCCTGGGCGGGGGGCATGGCTGGAATTTGAGACGAGCAATAAAAATCTGTTGACGGTCAAAATTGATCGCAAGCGGAAGTTGCCGGTGACGACGCTGCTGCGGGCTATCGGGAGTTTGGCCAAAGATCAGTATCATGCGGAGGAGCTTGATCTGTCGAGCGATCAGGGCATTCTCGATGCTTTCCGCGATGTGGATGACGATGCCAATGTGCGCTATATTCAGGCCACGCTGGACCGCGATCCGGTGAAAAGAGAGGATGAGGCGCTGCTCGAGCTGTATAAGAAGCTGCGTCCGGGAGATCCTGCGACGATTGATAATGCTCGTTCGTTGGTGAAAAATCTGTTTTTCAATGGGCGTCGCTACGATCTGGGTAGCGTGGGACGCTATAAGCTCAATCGCAAGCTGGACCTGTCGACGCCGCAAAGTGTGCGTATTCTGACGCAAGATGATCTGGTGAATATTATTCGTCGTCTAGTGCGTCTAAATAATGGTCATGGTCGCAAGGATGATATTGACCACTTGGGCAATCGCCGGGTGCGCTGTGTTGGAGAGTTGATTCAGACGCAGTTCCGCGTGGGTTTGCTACGTATGGAGCGTGTGGTGAAGGAGCGCATGAGTATTCAGGAGCCGGGTCAGGCGACTCCGAATGCGCTGATCAATATTCGCCCGGTGGTGGCGGCGATGAAGGAGTTTTTCGGGGGGAGCCAGCTTTCGCAGTTCATGGATCAGACGAATGCGCTGGCGGAGATTGGGCATAAGCGACGTCTGTCGGCTCTGGGCCCTGGTGGGCTTTCGCGTGAACGGGCAGGCTTTGATGTGCGTGATGTGCATCAGTCACACTATGGGCGTATCTGTCCGATTGAGACGCCTGAAGGTCCGAATATTGGTCTGATTGGGAATCTGGCGACGTATGGGCAGGTGAATCCGTATGGTTTTGTGGAGACGCCGTATCGGAAAGTGTATAAGCGCTTGCGTGCTAATGATCGACGCTTGATTGGACGTGAGTTCCGAGCTGTGGTGGGCCATGAGCGCGAGGATGTGGTGGACGCTGATGGAGAGGTGCTGATCAAGGCTCGGAGTCGTGTGCGCGTGGATGAGGCGTTGTTTGAGAGATTGGCAAAGCTTGTGGGCGAGAGTGAAGTGCGGATCAAGCCGTTTGTGACGCTGGAAGTGGACTATCGTACGGCCGATGATGAGGAGAATTTCTGGATTGCGCAGGCGAATGCGAAGCTGACGGAGAATGATGAATTTGCTGAGGAGCGGGTGCTGGCCCGCTATCAGGGTGAGTTTTCCGAGGAGAGCGCGGATAGTATGGACTATATGGATGTTTCGCCGCGCCAGACGGTGAGCGTGGCTACGGCTCTTATTCCGTTCCTGGAGCACGATGATGTGAACCGTGCGCTGATGGGTGCAAATATGCAGCGTCAGGCGGTGCCGTTGCTGCGTCCAGAGTCGCCGGTGTGTGGGACGGGTATTGAGCGTCAGGTGGCCATCGATTCGGGTCAGGTGGTGGTGAGTGAGGTGAATGGTGAGGTGGTGACGTCGACGGCGCGGAAAATTGAGATTGTGGATGAGAATGGTGAGGTGCAGAGCTATCGCTTGCGGAAGTTTGTGCGCTCGAATGCGGGGACGTGTATCAATCAGCGACCGATTGTGCGCAAGGGCGATTATGTGAATGCGGGTCAGGTGATTGCGGATAGTTCTTCGACGGAGAATGGGGAGCTGGCTCTGGGGCAAAACATTCTGGTGGCCTTTATGAGCTGGGAAGGTGGCAACTATGAGGATGCTATTCTGATCAGTGAGCGTATTGTGCAGGAGGATTACTTTACGTCGATCCATATTGAGAAGTATGAGGTTGAGGCTCGCGATACGAAGCTGGGCCCTGAGGAGATTACGCGGGATATTCCCAATGTGGGTGAGGAGGGTCTGCGCAATCTGGATGAGCGGGGGATCATTTATGTTGGTGCGGAGGTGGGGCCACAGGATATTCTGGTGGGCAAGATTACGCCGAAGGGTGAGACGGAGCTGACGGCTGAGGAGAAGTTGTTGCGTGCGATCTTTGGTGAGAAGGCGCGTGAGGTGAAGGATACGTCGCTGCGCGTGCCTCATGGAGAGCGTGGCAAGGTGGTTGAGGTGAAGGTGTTTTCGCGTGATGGGGGTGATGAGCTGTCACCAGGGGTGAACCAGTTGGTGCGTGTGAGCATTGCGCAGAAGCGAAAGATTGGTGCGGGCGATAAGATGGCAGGGCGGCATGGGAATAAGGGTGTGATTTCGAAGGTGTTACCGATGGCGGATATGCCGTTTTTGCCGGATGGGACGCCGGTGGATATTATTCTGAATCCATTGGGTGTGCCGCACCGTATGAATATTGGTCAGATTATGGAGACGCATCTGGGTTGGGCGGCGAGTGCGCTGGGTTTTAAGATTGCGACGCCGGTCTTTGATGGTGCGACTGAGGAGGATATTGAGGAGTTTCTGCGACGTGCGAGTCTGCCGGAGACGGGGAAGGTGCAACTTTTTGATGGGCGCTCTGGTGAGCCATTTGACCATCCGATTACGGTTGGCTACACATATATGTTGAAGTTGGCGCACCTGGTGGAAGATAAGGTGCATGCGCGTTCGACGGGGCCATACAGTTTGATTACGCAGCAGCCGCTGGGTGGGAAGGCGCAATTTGGTGGGCAGCGTTTTGGTGAGATGGAGGTGTGGGCGTTGGAGGCGTATGGGGCGGCAAATATTCTGCAGGAGATTCTGACAGTGAAGTCCGATGATGTGGTAGGCCGTGTGAAGACGTATGAGGCGATTGTGAAGGGTGAGAATATTCTGGAGCCGGGTGTGCCGGAGTCCTTTAAGGTGCTGGTGAAGGAGTTGCAAAGTCTGGGTATCAATGTGGAGGTGCTGAACGAGGATGAGCAGAAGATTCAGTTTGTTGAGGATACGTCCAGTGATGTGATGCCTGAACTGGGTATCAATCTATCCGGCTTTGAGGGAGATCAGTAATTCTTTGTAGGGCGGGCGGCCACAAGGGTCCCAACCCGGCACTATACCTGTCCCCAGACAGGATTCCCCACCCTACCCCGCCGACGTCGGCCGGGAGAGAGCGAGGGGAACGGCGGGAACCCTGTCTGGGAGACAGGTATCGGCCTTTGGCGGGAGCCTGATTGTTGTGTGAGAGACGAGGTGAACTATGCTTGAGGTGAATGATTTTAATGCTATCCGTATCAGCCTTGCCAGCCCGGAGCAGATTCGGGGTTGGAGCTATGGTGAGGTGACGAAACCGGAGACGATCAATTATCGTACCCTGAAGCCAGAAAAAGATGGTTTGTTCTGCGAGCGTATCTTTGGTCCCACGAAGGATTGGGAATGCTACTGTGGGAAGTATAAACGGGTGCGTTTTAAGGGTATTGTGTGCGATAAGTGTGGTGTGGAGGTGGCGCGTTCGAAGGTGCGTCGGGAGCGTATGGGCCATATTGAGTTGGCGTCGCCGGTGAGCCATATCTGGTACTTTAAGGGGACGCCGAGCCGGATTGGTTTGTTGCTTGATCTTTCGCCGCGTAATCTGGAGCGTATTCTGTACTTTGCGCTGTATGTGGTGACGTCTATTGATGAGGAGGCCCGCCAACGGGAGTTGATGCGCTTGGATGAGGAGCTGGTGGGGCTGAACCTGAATATGAATGAGCAGGTGGAGGAGCGTGTGGATACGCTGAAGATGCGGCGTGATAGTGAGATTGAGGAGGCGCGTGGCCGCTACGAGGAGAGCAGAGTGGAGACGGAGAGGCGGCGAGAGCAGGAGTTGGAGGCGGCGCGGCGGGCGGAGAGTGAGACGCGTGGGCGGTTGCGTGAGATGATGGGTCAGGAGGCGGATGATCCGATTGTGTTTGAGCCGATGGGGCATGCGACGGGACAGACGATTGTGAAGGAGGGTGAGACGGTGACGCCGCGGCATCTGGATATTCTGGAGCGGACGGCGGAGACGTTTCGCAATGATATTGCGGAGAATGCGCGTCGGGAGATTGAGGCGGCGCGTGCGGATAGTGAGGGTGGTGATGAGCGTACGCGCTTGGAGTACCAGGGGAAGATTGATTCGGTGCAGTCGCAGCTGGAGAGTGAGCGTGTGGATTCGCGGCAACGTTTGGAGCAGGTACGGCGTGATCTGGAGAGTTTGAAGAAGATGGATCTGCTGCAGGAGAATCGCTATCGGGAGCTGAAGGATAGGTTTGGGCCGGTGTTCCGGGCGGGTATGGGTGCTGAGGCGGTGCGGGAGCTGATTGCGAGTATTGATCTGGATAAATTGGCTGCTGATCTGCGGCATGAGATTGGTGCGACGGTTGGTCAACGGCGCAAGAAGGCGACGAAGCGGTTGAAGGTGGTGGAGGCGTTCCGCAAGTCGGGGACGTCGCCTGAGTGGATGATTCTGACGGTCTTGCCGGTGTTGCCGCCGGATCTGCGTCCGATGGTGCAACTGGATGGGGGACGTTTTGCGACGTCTGATCTCAATGATCTGTATCGGCGGGTGATCAATCGGAATAATCGCTTAAAGCGTTTGTTGGAGTTGAGTGCGCCGGAGATTATTATTCGCAATGAGAAGCGTATGCTGCAGGAGGCGTGCGATGCGCTGATCGATAATGGTCGTCGGGGGCGTGCGGTGGCCGGTTCGGGCAACCATAAGCTGAAGAGTTTGTCGGATATGCTCAAAGGGAAGCAGGGACGTTTCCGGCAGAATCTGTTAGGGAAGCGTGTGGATTATTCGGGGCGTTCGGTGATTGTGGTGGGGCCGGAGTTGAAGTTGCATCAGTGCGGTCTGCCGAAGCGGATGGCGCTGGAGTTGTTCAAGCCGTTTGTGATGCGTAAGCTGGTGGAGCAGAATTTTGCACACAATATTAAGAGTGCGAAGCGTTTTGTGGAGCGGGTGAAGCCGGAGGTGTGGGATGTGCTGGAGGAAGTGATTAAGGATCATCCGGTGCTGTTGAACCGTGCGCCGACGCTGCACCGGCTGGGTATTCAGGCGTTTGAGGCGGTGCTGGTGGAGGGGAGTGCGATACAGTTGCATCCGTTGGTGTGTTCGGCGTTTAATGCGGACTTTGATGGTGATCAGATGGCGGTGCATGTGCCGCTGTCGGATAAGGCACAGGATGAGGCGCGTCAGTTGATGCTTTCGACGCGGAACCTGCTGGCTCCAGGTACGGGTGAGCCGTCGATTGGTGCGAGCCAGGATATGGTGCTGGGCTGCTTCTACCTGACGCAGGATCGTCCGAATCAGAGGGGTGAGGGACGTGTGTTTACGGATGCGATGGAGGCGTTGCTAGCGTTCCAGCATGGTGTGGTGGATCTGCAGGCGCCCATTGAGGTGCGCTTGGGTAATGTGGATGTGTATGATGAGGCACCGCCAGCGAGGCTGACGATGCAGGCGAGTGGGAGGCGTGTACGGACGACGGTGGGGCGGATCATTTTCAATGAGGCGTTGCCGGAGCGGTTGCGTTTCAAGAATTATGCGATGAAGAAGGAGAATCTGCGCCAGATTATTGCGGAGTGCTTTAAGGAGTATGGGCGGGTGAAGACGGCTGAACTGGCGGATGAGATTAAGCGGTTGGGCTTTGCGTATGCGACGAAGGCGGGTACGACGATTGCGATCAGCGATGTGAAGGTGCCGATTGGGAAGCAGGAGGAGTTGGCGAAGGCGGATGCGCGTATTGCGGAGTTGGATGAGCAGTACCGCGATGGTTTGATCACGGAGCATGAGCGGTATCAGCAGACGGTGGAGGCGTGGAATGAGGCGACGGAGAATGTGACGAAGATGGTGGAGGCGACGCTTGATCCGTATGGTTCGATTTATACCATTGCGAAGTCTGGTGCGACGAAGGCGAAGTTTCAGCAGATTCGGCAGTTGTCTGGTATGCGTGGTCTGATGGCGAGTCCTTCTGGGCGTATTATTGATGTGCCGATTCGTGGGAATTTCCGCGAGGGTCTGAGCGTGCTGGAATACTTTATCAGTAGTCATGGTGCGCGTAAGGGTTTGGCGGATACGGCTTTGCGTACGGCGGAGTCTGGCTATCTGACGCGTCGTCTGATCGATGTGGCTCAGGATGTGATTGTGACGGAGGAGGATTGTGGGACGACTGAGGGTGTGCTGATTACGGAGGCGGATAGCAGGGAGATGATGCTGCCCGATATTCGCAGTCGGATTGTGGGACGTGTGCTGGCGGAGGCTGTGCCTGGTTTTGAGCATGTGGAGGCGGGTGATGAGCTGAGCGATGATGTGGTGGATGAGATAGTGAATGCAGGTGTGAAGGCGGTGCGTGTGCGATCGGTGCTGGCGTGTATGGCGCCGCGGGGTGTATGCCGTAAGTGCTATGGTCGGGATTTGGCTGCTAACGCTCTGGTCAAGATTGGTGCGGCGGTGGGTATTATTGCGGCGCAGTCGATTGGTGAGCCGGGGACGCAGCTGACGATGCGTACGTTCCATACGGGAGGTATTGCGGGGGCGCAAGGAGATATCACGCAGGGTTTGCCACGTGTGGAAGAACTGTTTGAGGCGCGGGTGCCGAAGGATAAGGCGGAGATCAGTGAGATTGATGGTGTGGTGGAGATTGTGAAGGATGAGAACACGAGTGCGCGAACGGTGCGTGTGGTGTCGAGCAATGTGTTTTTTGATGAGTATCCGTTGCCGATGGGCAGTCATGTGGTGGTGAATGAGGGGCATCATGTGCAAAAGGATGAGGTGATTGCCATGATGCCTGCCGAAGGTGAAAATGAGGCGGTGCCGGTGATGGCGCGTACGGACGGTGAGGTGCTGATCAATGCGGATAGTGTGCTGATGATCCGCTTTGAGGAGCGTGAGGAACGTTCGTATGCTATTCCGGCAGCGCGTAACATTGTGGTGAGTGGGGGGCAGAAGATTTCGGCGGGTACGCCGATCACGAGTGGGCAGCGCGATCCGCAGGATGTGTTGCGTATTCAGGGACGCGAGGCTGTGCAGATGTATGTGGTGAAGGAGGTGCAGAAGGTGTATCGGAATACGGGTGTGTATATCAGTGATAAGCACATTGAGGTCATTGTCCGTCAGATGCTGCGCCGTGTGAAGGTGGATGAGCCGGGCGATACGGATATGTTGCCAAACGACCTTGTAGATCGTTTTGTGTATGAGGATACCAATGCTCGTGTGCTGGCGGAAGGTGGCGAGCCTGCTACCGCGCAAACCGTATTGTTGGGCGTGACGAAGGCGTCGCTGAATACGGACAGTTTCCTGGCGGCAGCATCATTCCAGGAGACGACGCGTGTGTTGACGGAGGCGGCCATTGAGGCCCAAACCGATCATTTGGTTGGCCTCAAGGAAAATGTGATCATTGGTAAGCTCATTCCGGCAGGTTCGGGGATAGCGCAACGTCGCCGCGAACAGCTCGCTCGCCAACAAGCGGCAGCTGCTCGGCTGGCTGCAACCAACTCTGCCTCCATGGCTGGAGTTGGTGCCGGTACCATCGGTGGCAGCTTAAGTGTAGGTAGTATTCTTGAAAACCAGACTGCCAACGACGCTCTCGTGTCTCCCTCTCGGTCAGGCAGTCTGAAAGGTAGTACTGTGAGTGGTTCGCTCTCACCTGCTCTTGACAGCTTGGATGGGGAGTGATATCATTAATCACCGCACGTATGGAAAAGGGCGCAATTCCTTGCGCCCTTGGTGAGGATAGATAGAAACAGGGAGTATCGTTCATTGCCGACGATCAATCAGTTGGTCCGTAAGGGCCGTTCACACAAAGAAAGAAGGTCTAAGGCTCCGGCGTTGCTGTATTCTTACAACGCTCTGAAGAACCGGACCTCCCGCCTGCGCGGTTCGCCACAGAAGCGTGGTGTATGCACGCAGGTGCGTACGATGACGCCCAAGAAGCCGAACTCGGCAATGCGTAAGATTGCGCGTGTTCGGTTGACAAACCAGATGGAAGTGACAGCCTATATCCCTGGTGAAGGGCATAATTTACAAGAGCACTCAGTTGTACTTATTCGTGGTGGCCGCGTGAAGGATCTGCCGAGCGTGCGTTATCACATCGTTCGCGGTACACTGGACAGTGACGGTGTTGCCAAGCGACGCCGTGGTCGCTCAAAATATGGAGCCAAGCGGCCCAAACCCGGACAAGCCGCAGCCGCCACCAAAGGTAAAAAGTAGATATGATAGCCGTAGGGTTATACAGAATAATTGTTTCTCGTTCCTACGTCTATCTTGACCCACTTTAGGGTACTGCAAGATACCACCTGGGTATACTCAGGAAGGTCGGCATATCACACGACATCGTAAATAAAACTACGATGAGGTCGGGTGTTCTCCACTTTATTACTTTGCTCCGATTGAGGATACATATGAATGGGTGGAAAGGCACTCGCGTGTAGGCGTCCGAAAGAGATTATACGGCTTGTGGCCTATAGTCGAAATCGACGCCTTTTCTGGTGTCCAGAAAACCTGACACCTCCCAATAAGTACTACCTTTCGACCTAGCTGATGGAAATGAGGAGGCAGATCGTGCCAAGACGCAAAAGAGCTGTGCGGCGTCCCGATGTACCGGATGCAAAATACAAAAGCCGAAACGTGGCTCGCTTTACCAATAAATTGATGTTGGATGGTAAGCGCAGCCTGGCTGAGCGCATTATTTACGATGCGTTTGATGTCATTGAAACTAAACAGAAGCGGGCTCCGCTCGAAGTCTTTGAGCAGGCCCTGAAAAATGCAACACCTACAATTGAAGTAAAGCCCCGCCGTGTTGGTGGTTCAACCTATCAAGTTCCGATGGATGTGCGGAGAGAACGTGGCAATACTCTAGCGATGCGCTGGCTCATCAAATCTGCTCGCAGTCGCACTGGCCGTTCTATGTCGGAAAAACTTGCGAGTGAATTGATGGACGCCGCCGCCGGTCAGGGTGCAACCATTAAAAAACGTGAGGAGACCCATAAAATGGCGGAGTCTAACAAAGCCTTCGCTCATTATCGCTGGTAACGAATATATCATGGCAAGAGAATATCCGCTCGAAAAAACTCGTAATATTGGTATCATCGCTCACATTGATGCTGGTAAAACCACCACCACTGAGCGCATCCTCTTCTACACCAAGAAAATTCACCGCATGGGTGAGGTGCATGAAGGGGCTGCGACTATGGACTGGATGCCCCAGGAGCAGGAGCGCGGCATTACGATTACGTCTGCGGCGACGACGTGTTTCTGGCTTGATCACCGCATCAACATTATCGATACGCCGGGCCACGTGGATTTTACGGCAGAGGTGGAACGTTCCCTGCGCGTGCTGGACGGTGGAGTCGTTGTCTTCGATGCCGTGGCGGGTGTGGAACCCCAATCCGAAACGGTGTGGCGTCAGGCCAATAAATATGATGTCCCTCGTATCTGTTTCGTGAATAAAATGGACCGTATTGGTGCGGACTTCTGGCGCACGGTGGAGATGATCCGCGAACGCCTGGGTGCGGTACCTGTACCAATTCAGATTCCTGTTGGGCGTGAGAGTAACTATAAGGGCTTTATTGATCTGATCGAACAAAAGGCGGTGATCTTTACTGATGATCTGGGTACAAAGTCAGATCGCACCGAAGTGCCAACCAGTATGGAAGACGAGGTAGCCAAGCATCGCGAATTTTTGATCGAGCGTGTCGCTGAGACCGATGAGGATCTTACCCTCAAGTATCTTGAGGGTGAAGAGATCACACAAGAAGAACTGGTCGCCGCCTTGCGCAGAGCAACGATTGCTGGTACGCTTGTTCCCGTATTGTGCGGTACCGCTCTCAAGAACAAGGGTGTCCAGGCTATGCTCGATGCGGTCATTGCTTACCTGCCTTCGCCTCTGGACATTCCACCTCCCACCGGCATCGATCCAGATACAGATCAGACTACCACTCGCGAGGTGAGCGACTCTGCACCTTTCAGTGCGCTCGTCTTCAAGATCGTCTCTGATCCCTTCGTAGGTCGGCTCTCGTACTTGCGCGTCTATTCCGGTACCTTGAATAAAGGTGCAGCTATTCAGAACAGCACCAAGGACAAATCTGAACGTATCGGACGCCTGTTACGTATGCATGCCAATCATCGTGAGGATATCGACGAGATTCGAGCGGGAGATATCTGTGCCGCCGTTGGGTTGCGTAACACCTTCACCGGTGATACGCTTTGTGACCGTGACCATCCCATTATCCTTGAATCGATCACCTTCCCACAGCCGGTCATCGATATCGCCATCGAGCCGAGAACGCGTGCCGACCAGGATAAAATGGCTATTGCCTTGAACAAGCTGGCTGAGGAAGATCCCACCTTCCAGCTGCATACGGATACAGAGAGTGGACAGACCATCATTAGTGGGATGGGTGAACTGCACCTGGAAGTCATCGTGGACCGTATGTTCCGCGAATTTAAGGTCGAGGCCAATATCGGGCGACCACAGGTGGCCTATCGCGAGACCATCACCCGCGAAGCCCAGGCTCAGGGTAAATATGTACGCCAGACCGGCGGTCACGGTCAATACGGTGATGTCTGGTTGCGTGTTGAACCCAATGAGCGCGGCAAAGGCTTTGAGTTTGTCAATGCCATCGTTGGCGGTGTTGTACCCAAAGAATATATCAAACCTGTCGAGAACGGTATCAAAGAGACTCTAGATAACGGTATTATTGCTGGCTATCCCATGATCGATGTCAAAGCCACCCTTTATGATGGCTCCTATCACGACGTTGACTCAAGTGAAATGGCCTTCAAAATGGCAGGTTCAATCGGAATTAAAGAAGCGGTTCGCAAGGCTGGACCTATCCTGCTTGAGCCGGTCATGCTGGTAGAAGTAACCACCTCGGAAGAATTTTACGGAGACGTCATTGGCGATATCAACCGGCGCCGTGGCATCATTCTGGGCATGGAGAGCCGTGGGGCAATGCATGTGGTGCGGGCACACGTTCCTCTTTCCGAAATGTTCGGCTATGTTAACGACCTCCGTTCTATGACCAGTGGACGTGCTAACTACTCTATGGAGTTTGCACACTACGATCCAATACCGAAAAACTTGGCTGATGAAATCATTGCCAAGTCTAGTCGGTAAATACGTACCGACCTGATGTAAGGGGGCAGTGGTGGGGCTTAACAAATAAATTGAGATAAAGACGATCCCTTGATTTTTTTGTTCAAGTTCATCATTGCCACCCACTTAATACATACAACCGTAACGTACGGTGCCGATGTCAGGGAACGGCCTACCGCACACAACGTATCTTTTTATTGTTAAGGAAGCATAGAAGCGTTCCTAACACGGAACGACTGTAGGGGTGCAATGAATTGCACCCCGTACACATCAAGTAAAGTGCCATCGCAAAAGTGCAACCCTGACCCAGCACGTATGCACCGAGCACTGTTTTAATGAGGAAACATATATGGCAAAGAAGAAATTTGAGCGCAACAAACCGCATGTGAACGTGGGCACGATCGGTCACATTGACCATGGCAAAACCACCTTGACGGCCGCCATCACCAAAGTGCTCGCCGCCGCCAAACTGGCCCAGTACACCGCCTTCGACCAGATTGACAAGGCCCCCG
>WNGL01000309.1_pt1 | contig 56594 bp, 54 predicted proteins | sample 5400591 | NCBI WGS metagenome assembly WNGL01 (sample SAMN13153377, study PRJNA577476) | soil metagenome | isolation source: 80 cm soil or saprolite under Garry oak tree replicate 1 | place: USA:California | collected 2016-06-15 | reverse complement strand
CCCCCGACGAGCTGGCGATCGTGCTCAAGCTCCGCAAGGTGCTGCACGCGCTGGACTCGCAGCAGGCGCTGGATCTGCTGCTCGACCGGCTCAAGAAGACCCGGACGAACATCGAGTTCCTGATGCAGATCGCCCAGTCGACGCCAGGCGAATGAACCACCGCGAAGGCCCCGGCTCCGGCCGGGGCCTTCGCGCTACGTCAGGGCGCCAGGTCGTCGACGGCGATGCTCGCCCAGCGCAGGCCGGCTGCCATCACCGTGTCCCCCGGGGTGAACAGGCCGCTCGCCGTGTACCGGCCGGAGTCGGCCAGGCGGTACGTGTGCACCGCGATCTGCGGGGCGATCTCGACCCGCCAGAAATGCTCGATGGCGGCAGTGGCGTACTCCGCCGGCTTGTGCAGCCGGTCGGTCGTCTGGGTGTGCGGGCTGACCACCTCGATGGCCAGCACGACGTCCTTGGGCTCGTAGCCGTAGACGTCGAGATCGTCCGCGGCGGCCAGAACCGCCATCACATCCGGGTTGCGCCGTAGCAGGGGAGCGAGCCGCATCTCCTGCTCCCAGACGATCCGCAGCTCCTCGGGGCACACCGATTCCAGGGCGGCCCGTAGCTTCTGGACCACGATCTGGTGCCGCCTGGTCGCGGTGGGCTTGACCTGGGCGACGCCGTCCACAAGTTCGATCCGGGTGTCCGGCGGCAATGCCTCGTACTGCGCAGCGGTCAACCAGTGCCTGCGGCAGACCAGACATGGGCAGAGCCTACGCGGCGGTCGCGTACGGTGTGATCCGTGGCGAACAGCGTGGGATGGGACGAGTCGTACCTCGGTAAGCTGCGCGCCCGGGTCGGCGACGACGAGGTACTGCTGTTCGTCGGCGCGCGGGCGGTACTCCGGGACGAGGCCGGGCGGGTACTCCTGGTCAAGCGCACCGACAACGGCGAATGGGCACTGCCGGCCGGCGCGATGGAGACCGGCGAGTCGATCGCCGAGGCGGCCGCCCGTGAGGTACAGGAGGAGACCGGGCTCAGGGCGACCACGCTGACCCCGTTCGCGCTCTATACCGGCAAGGACTTCGTCCGCACCAACATGTTCGGCCACACGTACCAGTTGCACACCACCGCGTTCCGGGTGGACGCGTGGGAGGGCGAGCTGACCACGCGGACCGACGAGACGACCGACGCGCGCTTCTTCCCGGCCGGCGCGCTGCCCGAGCCGCTGTCCGGCTCGGTGGAGCCGACCCTGCGCGACCTGACCACGTTCGAGGCGACCGGCCGGCTCGTCGTCCGCTAGAAATCGCCCTCGGCGACCTGGAGCACGGTCAGCCCGAGGCCGCGCCACATCCGCACGACCTGCGCCCGGTCGTCGAGGACGCCGACGATCCGGTACGCGTGGCGGACGTGCTTGTCGAAGATCTCCGCCTTGACGATCGAGTCCGGGCGCCGGTCGCCGGCCACCCGCATGTGCAGCGCCTCGTAGGGCACGCCGACGTGCTCGGCGAGCCAGGCCGCGGTCGCCTCCCGGCACCCGTCGGTGCGGCCTGAGCAGAACACGATCCGGTACCCGGCGGCGTGCAGCGCCCGTACCATGCGGATCACCGGTTCGTTCGGCCGGTCCTCGGACACCCGCGACTCGTCGTACGGGTTGCGCCCGCCCATCACCGCAACGGTGCCGTCGATGTCCACGAGGAACGCCTCCGGCATGCCGGCCGGTGGCTGGTAGTGCGCCGGCGCCACCGGCATCAGGTCGGGTACCGGCAGCGGCAGGCGGCGGCCGGCCAGGTACCGCTGCCACATCCCCCGGATGACGTCCTCGCCGACCCGCTCCGGCTCCGGTCGCAGCGCGTCCCGCTCGACGCACACCTCCACCGGTACCCGCGTGAAGTCCTCGACCACGACGGACGCCCCGGCGAACCGGCCCAGCTCGGCCAGCTCGCGGACCACCCGCGCGCGCAGGTTGGTGTCGTCGCAGATCACGTTGAGCCCGGCCCGCAGCAGCGCCGTGACCTGGGCCCGCTGGGCCAGCGTGACCTGTACCTCGGCCCAGCCGGTGTGCAGCGGCCCGCTGTGCAGCATCCGGCGCAGCTCGTCCCGGTTGACCCGGACGTGCCCGCCCTGCTGCCTGGCCCAGGTGGTCTTGCCCGAGCCGGGCAGGCCCCGGGTGATGGTGAGGGTGGGCATCAGCTCTCCGTGGTCAGGTACTCGGCACGGGGCATGGCGGGAATGTACGCCCCGGCCGGGGCGTTACGTCCCCGCATGGCACACTGAGTGGAGCCCAGGTTCCGGTTCACGCCCGCAGGGCGACCCGGCGACCACGACGAGAGGTAACCAACGCATGAAGCCGAACATCCACCCGCAGTACGTGCCGACCACGGTCACGTGTTCCTGCGGCAACACCTTCGAGACCCGCAGCACGGCGAAGAACGGCGTGATCCACGTCGAGACGTGCAGCGCGTGCCACCCCTTCTACACCGGGAAGCAGCGCGTGCTCGACACCGCCGGCCGGGTCGCCAAGTTCCAGCAGAAGTACGCCAAGGTCCAGGCGAAGAAGGCCAAGTAGCGCCACATCCGGCGCCTGTCCCCGGCTCAGCCGGTGGGCGGGCGCCGTTTCGCATCTCTTCCGAGGAAGGTTATGACTGAGGACCGCCTGACCGCGTTGCTCGCCGAGTACGCCGAGCTGGAGGCACGGCTGGCCGACCCGGCGATCCACGCCGACCAGGCCACCGCGCGACGGGTTGGGCGGCGCTTCGCCGAGCTGACCCCGATCCACAAGGCCGCCGCCGAACTCGGCCATATCCGCGACGACCTCGCGGCCGCCCGGGAACTCGCGGCCGAGGACGCGGCGTTCGGCGCCGAGGCGGCCGAGCTCGAAGAGCGGTTGCCGGTACTGGAGGAGAAGCTGGCCACGCTGCTCGCGCCGCGCGACCCGGCCGACGGCAGGGACGTCATCCTGGAGATCAAGGCGGGCGAGGGCGGCGAGGAGTCCGCCCTGTTCGCCGGCGACCTGCTGCGGATGTACCTGCGGTACGCGGAGCGCCGCGGCTGGGTCACCGAGCTGCTCGACGCGCAGGAGTCCGACCTGGGCGGGTACAAGGACGTGGCGGTCGCGGTCAAGACCAGGGGGGTACCCGAGGGCGGGTACGGGGTCTGGTCGCGGCTGAAGTGGGAGGGCGGGGTACACCGGGTCCAGCGGGTACCGGCGACCGAGTCCCAGGGTCGCATCCACACCTCGGCGGCCGGGGTGCTCGTGACGCCCGAGGTGGAAGAGACCGATGTGACGATCGACCAGAACGACCTGCGCATCGACGTCTTCCGGTCCAGCGGCCCGGGCGGGCAGAGCGTCAACACGACCGACTCGGCGGTGCGGATCACCCACCTGCCCACCGGGATCGTGGTGTCCTGCCAGAACGAGCGCTCGCAGTTGCAGAACAAGGACCGGGCGATGCGGATGCTGCGCGCCAAGCTGGCTCAGCTCGCCCAGGAGCAGGCGGCCGCGGCCGCGTCCGACGCCCGCCGGGCACAGGTGCGTACCGTCGACCGTTCGGAGCGGATCCGCACGTACAACTACCCGCAGAACCGGATCTCCGACCACCGGATCGGGTACACGGCGTACAACCTGGATCTGGTCCTCGGCGGCGACCTGGACGGCGTGCTCGACGCGCTGACCGAGGCCGACCGCCAGGCCCGCCTCGCTGGCGAGGCCGAACTCAGCCGGCGCTAAGAGGCCTTCCGGCGCAGCATCGCCCGGTCGGCGGCGGCGAACGCCTGCGCGATCCCCTGGATCGAGGTCGCCTCGGCCCACCCGACGGTGATTCCGACCGGGGTACCCGGCACCAGCGCCGCCCAGTCCTCGTTCTGCACTGCCCGGACGATCCGATGGGCGACGTCGCGGGCCTCCAGTTGGCTGGCGCCGGCGAGTACCACGACGAACTCGTCCCCGCCGTACCGGGCCACGAAGTCGCCCTTGCGCATCACCCGGGCCAGGACCCCGGCCACCCGCTGGAGAACCGCGTCGCCGGCGAGGTGGCCGTGCACGGTGTTCACCGACTTGAAGCCGTCCAGGTCACAGACCCCGATCACGGCCGAGTGCCCGGCGCCGACCAGCGAGTTCACGTACTCCTCCAGGTGGCGGCGGTTGGGCAGCCCGGTGAGCGGGTCGGTGAGCGCCTCACCCCGGAACCGGGACACCGTACGCTGCATGTTCTCGTGGTCCAGCCGGGCGGCCATGCCGTCCATGAGCAGGTCGCGCAGCCGCTCCTCCTGGGCGGTGGCGATCCGGAAGGCGCGCCGGTCGGCGGCCAGCGCCTCCGGGTACGCCCCGGCCACCAGATGGGCCAGGCCGCGCAGCCGGACCGGTTCCGCCATACCCATCGTCGACGCCGCGATCGTGCTCTGGTCGAGCAGGGCCAGCGCGGTCGTCCCGTTCCCGGCCGAGATCGCGCGGCAGACCTTGCCCATCAACCGCAGGTCACGGGCCCGGACCGACTGGCCGGCACCCTCCAGCAGCGGCCAGGGATCGCGGCCGGTCCGGTCGCCGAGCGCGGTGAGCCGGGCGATCGCGTACCCGTACGAGCCGCGGTAGATCGGCCGGACCTCGGCCAGCCCGCCCCGGACCCGGTCGCCCTCCCACGGCAGGTCGGTCAGCACGTCGTGCAGGATCCGCTGGCAGGCGTCGGTATCGCCGTGGTGGTCGTACCAGACCGCCAGCCGTACCCGGATCGCCGGGTTCACGTAGTCGGACTCGGCGATGCCGGCGGTCACCGCGACCCGCCGGGCGACCTCGACCGACGCCATCGCCCGCCCGTGGAAACCCGCGTACGAGTACGCGGTGGCCAGGTCGTGCCAGGAGGACGCGACGTCCTCGTCGACCCGGCTGACCAGGCTCAGCGCCCGGTAGCTCTTGACCAGGTGCGCCACGCACCGTTCCAGCGAGTTGTCCAGGTGCGCGATGATCGCGGCGAGCGCGTTGAACCGGCCGTGCCGCTCGGGGTCGGGGTCGGCCGCCACCGCCTCGTTCGCGGCGTCCAGCGCGGTCGCGTACTCCCGGCGCCGGCCGAGGCTGACCAGCGCGGCCAGGCGCCGGAGTAGCAGGTCGGCGGCCCCGTCCGGGGGTTCCTCGTCCTCCAGCAGGAGGTCGATCAGGCTCAACGCTTCGGCAGCCCGACCGTCAGCCAGCAACCGGCGCAGTCGTGGCAGCCCGCCCGCGGCGTGACTCACGCGACCCCCTCGGTGACCGGTCCGCACCGGTCATCGAGATGATTATGGGGTGCGAGCGGTCCGCGAGGCGATAGCAGAGGCCACGGCCACCTTTACCGAGGCGGGTATCGATGCCCCCCGGGTCGACGCGGAACTGCTGGCCGCCGAGGTGCTCGGCGTGCCGCGCAGCCGGCTGGGCCTCGCCGAAGGGTTCGACGGTCCGGCGGCCGCCCGCTTCGACGAGCTGGTCGGGGCCCGGGCGGCTCGCCGCCCGCTGCAGTACCTGATCGGACGGGCGCCGTTCCGGCTGCGGGAGGTCGCGGTGGGGCCGGGCGTGTTCATCCCGCGCCCGGAGACCGAGTTGCTGGTCGACTGGGGCCTCGACCGCCTGCGGTCGCAGCCGGCGCCGGCGGTGGTGGACCTCTGCGCCGGTACCGGGGCCATCGCGCTCTCCGTCGCGCAGGAGCACCCCGGCGCCCGGGTGTACGCGGTGGAGAATGGCCCGGAAGCGCTGGAGTGGCTGCGCCGCAACGCTTCCGGCGCCCCGATCACGGTGGTCGACGCGGACGTCACCGACCCGGCTACACTGTCCACTCTGGACGGACAAGCCGACCTGGTGCTGTGCAACCCGCCGTACGTGCCGGAAGGTACCCCGGTGCAGCCCGAGGTGGCCGGGTACGACCCGCACAGGGCGGTGTTCGGCGGCGCGGACGGCCTGGCGGTGATCCGCCCGGTCATCCGCCGCGCGGCCGCCCTGCTGCGCCCCGGCGGCTGGTTCGGCATCGAACACGACGACAGCCACGACGAAGCGGTACCGGCGCTGCTGCGCGCGGCCGCCGCCTGGACCGGCATCGAGGACCACCGCGATCTCGCCGGCCGCCCGCGGTTCGCCACCGCCCGGCGTTTGGCAGACTTCACCTCGTGATGCTCTACGACTGCCGGACCGCCGCCGACCGCGACCGTGGCGTCGAGGCGGCGGTCGACGCCGTCAAGCGCGGCGACCTGATCGTCATGCCGACCGACACGCTGTACGGGATCGGCGCGGACGCGTTCAAGCCGTGGGCGGTGACCTCGCTGCTGGACGCGAAGGGTCGCGACCGGCAGATGCCGCCACCGGTACTGGTCGGCACCCGGGCGACCCTGGACGGCCTGGTGTTCAACCTGCCCTCGGTGGCCCGCGACCTGGTGGAGGCGTTCTGGCCGGGCGCGCTGACGATCGTGGTGGAGCACGCGCCGAGCCTGCAATGGGACCTGGGCGACCTGGACGGCACCGTAGCGGTACGGATGCCGCTGCACCCGGTGGCGCTGGAGATCCTGCGGGAGACCGGCCCGATGGCGGTGTCCAGCGCCAACAAGACCGGCGAGCCCCCGGCGGCCACTGCCGAGGAGGCGCGCGCCCAGCTCGGCTTCTCGGTCAGCGTGTACCTGGAGTCCGGGGAGCTGCCCGACCGTACGCCCTCGTCGATCGTCGACGTGACCGGCGAGGTACCCAAGCTCCTGCGCGCCGGCGCGATCCCGCTGGAGAAGCTGCGCGACGTCGTACCCTCCATCGAGGCGTGACCGTGGCCCCCTTCGCGGTGCTGCACGTGTGCATGGGCAACATCTGCCGCTCCCCGATGGCCGAGCGGCTACTCCGCCAGGCCGCCCGGGAGCGGGTCGGCGACAAGGTCGACGAGCTGCTGCTGTCACACAGCGCCGGTACCGGTGGCTGGCACGCCGGTGACCCGATGAACCCGCCGGCGGCCCGGGAGATCCGGCGCCGCGGCGGTGACGACGCCGGATTCCTCGCGCGCCGTTTGAACGGCGAGCACCTGGACGCCGCCGACCTGATCCTCACCGCGACCGCCGAGCAGGTGGACCACGTGCTCGGCCGGCGGCCGGACGCCGGCGGCCGGACCTTCGTGATCGGCGAGTTCGGCCGCCTGCTGCCGCTGGTCGACGCCGGTGCGCTGCCGCGGGCCGCGCCGGTGGCGGACGCGATCTACGCGCGAGGTGTCGCGCTCGTCGAGGCCGCCGACGCTGCCCGCGGCGGCCGGCCGCCGCGCCCCGAGGACGAGCTGGACGACCCGTGGGGCCGCGGGGACACCTTCTTCACCAGGGTGGCCGACCGGATCGAAGACGTGGTCCGGCCGCTGGCCGCGGCCCTGTTCGGGTGACCCGTTCCGCCGATCCAACGCCGGCCGGGTCGGCGTGCCCGGCCGGTATCCAGGCATGGAAGCGTGGGCGCGAACCCCGCTCCAAGCTGCTGCAGGAGGCGTTCAACATCAAGGCGGTCGCGGGTCCCGATTCACCGAATCGGGACCGGCACGCGGGTCTAGATTGTGCCTGTGGACAGGTTCTGGGGCCCGGACTTCGCCGAGCTGGAGCGGACCGACCCGCAGATCGCGTCGGTGGTGCTCGACGAGCTGGCCCGGGTACGCGGCGGGCTCCAGCTCATCGCGAGCGAGAACCTGACCTCGCCGGCGGTACTGGCGGCGCTCGGTTCGACGCTGACGAACAAGTACGCCGAGGGGTACCCCGGGCGGCGGTACTACGGCGGCTGCGCGGAGGTGGACCGCGCCGAGTCGATCGCGATCGAGCGCGCGATGGCGCTCTTCGGCGCCGAGCACGCCAACGTGCAGCCGCACAGCGGGGCGAGCGCGAACCTCGCCGCGTACGCCGCCCTGGTGCAGCCGGGGGACACCGTGCTGGCGATGGACCTGCCGCACGGCGGGCATCTCACCCACGGCAGCAAGGTGAACTTCTCCGGACGCTGGTACGGCACCGTCGGGTACCGGGTGAGCGAGGACACCGAGACGATCGACTACGACGAGGTACGCGACCTCGCGCTCGCCCACCGGCCGAAGATGATCATTTGCGGCGCGACCGCGTACCCCCGACTGATCGACTTCGCCACCTTCCGGGAGATCGCCGACGAGGTCGAGGCGTACCTGATGGTCGACGCCGCGCACTTCATCGGCCTGGTCGCCGGCCGCGCGGTACCGTCGCCGGTGCCCTACGCCGACGTGGTCTGCGCCACCACCCACAAGGTGCTGCGCGGCCCGCGCGGCGGCATGATCCTGTGCCGCCGGGAGCTGGCCGAGCGGGTCGACAAGGCGGTGTTCCCGTTCACCCAGGGCGGACCGTTGATGCACGCGGTGGCGGCCAAGGCGGTCGCGCTGCACGAGGCGGCCCAGCCGGAGTTCGAGCGGTACGCCCACCAGGTGGTGGCGAACGCGCGGGCGCTCGCGGAGGGGTTGGCCGCCTCGGGGATGCGCCCGGTGTCCGGGGGTACCGACACCCACCTGGCCCTGATCGACCTGCGCGAGCTGGGCGTCACCGGTCGCGACGCCGAGCAGCGCTGCGATGCGGCAAGGATCACGCTGAACAAGAACGCCGTCCCGTACGACCCGCAGAAGCCGACGGTGGCCTCCGGCATCCGGGTGGGTACCCCGTGCGTGACCACGCAGGGCATGCGCGAACCGCAGATGCACGAGATCGCCGGGCTGATCGGCCGGGCGGTCCGGTCGGTACCGGGCTCAGGGGCGCTGGCGGAGGCGGCCGAGGAGGTCGGCACGCTGGTCGCCAAGTTCCCGGCGTATCCCCGCTGACCACCCCGGACCCGCGCACGATGCCGACTGATCGGTGTGATACGTTCCCGGCAACCTGAGAAACACCTGATCGGCTGGTTTTCAAGGCCGGGTCGGCGGACGGCCGACAAGACCGCCGGGAGGGCGTGATGACGTGGCCGCACGGTCGCAACCGAGCGCCTGGGACCTGCTCACCCTCGGCGCGACGAACGCCGTCTGCGTCGTGGGCGGCATCGGGATCGGTTGGCTGGTGGACCACGCGGCCGGCACCCTCCCGGTGTTCATCCTCGTCGGACTCGGACTCGGCATCGTGGCCGGTTGCCTGATCACGTACCGCAGAATTCGTCCCTACCTGAGTTGAGAGGTCGTCGAGTGGTCAACGCCCTACCTTCGGGTGTCGCGGTACCGCCCCGGGCGGCCGCGAACCTCAAGCGGTCGCTGGTCCTAGCCCTGCCGTTCGGCGTTCTCGCGCTGCTGGTCCTGACCCTGGTCGGCCACCCGCTCGCCGGCTTCTTCGCGGTCCTCGGCCTGGCTTTCGGGGTCCTCAACACCTGGCTGATGCAGCGGTCCGTGGTCCGCTACGGCGAGCGCCGGAGCAAGGGCGGCTTCGTCGGCGGCATGCTCGGCCGGCTGTTCCTGCTGACCGTGGCCTCGATGGCGGCCGTCTTCTTCTTCCGCCCGGACGGGATCGGCCTGCTCGCTGGGATCGCCGTTTTCCAGGTGATCGTGCTGCTCGGGGCCGCGGTCCCGGTGTTCCGGGAGATGCGGCGGTGACCGGGGTACCGCTGGCCGAGATCGAGGTCGGCACCCACACGACCGCTACGTTCCTCGGGCTGACCTTCAACGTCGACACCATCATCTCCACCGTGGTGGTCAGCATCCTCGTGCTCGCCCTGGGCTTCTTCCTGCGGGCGAGGATCACCAGCCGCGCGGTACCGGGCCGGATCCAGCTCTTCTGGGAGACGCTGGTCGGCGCGATCCAGGGACAGGTCGAGCAGCTGATGGGGGTGTCGGTCGCCCCGTACACCATCCCGCTGGGCGTGGCGCTGTTCCTGTTCATCCTCTTCTCGAACTGGATCGAGCTGATCCCCACGGCGCACCACCTGCCCGCGCCGACCGCCGACGCCAACACGACGTACGCGCTGGCGCTGCTGGTCATCATCTGGGTACACGGGGCGAGCATCCGCCACAACGGCCCCGGGCGGTATCTCGCGCACTACACCCAGCCGAACCCGGGGCTGCTCCCGCTCAACGTCCTCGAAGAGGTCGTCAAGCCGGTCTCGCTGTCGCTGCGGCTGTTCGGCAACATCTTCGCCGGCGGCATCATGATCAGCATTATCGGCCTGCTACCCAGCTTCGTGCTGTGGCTGCCGCAGGGGTTGTGGACGCTGTTCGACATGTTCGTCGGCGTGATCCAGGCGGTCATCTTCACCTTGCTGACGATCACCTATTTCAGCTTGCAGCTCGCTCCGGCCAGCAACCACTGACGGCCGGGCACCCGACGGCCAGAAAACGCGACTGACACTTCCCTAACCAGTAGGAGAAACGGTGGCAGCAAACCTCAACGACTCGATCGAGATGGCCGGCGCCCTGGTCGGCGGCGGGCTCATCCTGGGCGGCGGCGCCGTCGGTGCCGCGATCGGTGACGGCATCGCCGGTAGCCAGCTGATTGCCGGCGTGGCCCGGCAGCCGGAGGCCCAGGGTCGCCTGTTCACCCTGTTCCTGATCACCGTCGGTCTGGTGGAGGCGGCGTACTTCATCAACCTGGCGTTCATGATCTTGTTCGTCTACGTCATTAAGTAGCAGCCATGAACACGAGCACTGTGGCCGCGCAGAACTTCCTGGTACCCAACGGGACGCTCATCGCGGAACTGATCGCCTTCCTGATCGTGCTGTTCGTGCTCTGGCGGTACGTGGTGCCGCCGGTGAGCAAGGCCATGTCCGAGCGCCAGGCGATGATCAAGGCACAGCTCGACGAGGGTAGGCAGGCCTCCGAGCGGCTCAAGCAGGCCGAGGCCGACTACCGCAAGGCGATGGAGGAGGCGCGCACCACCGCGGCCACCATCCGGGACCAGGCCCGCGCCGACGCCGCCGCGATCCGCGAGGAGATGCTGGAGCAGGCCGTCCAGGAGCGGGACCGGTTCCTGGAGTCCGGGCGGGAGCAGCTGGCGCACGAGCGCGACGCGCTGGTCCGCGAGCTGCGTGCCGAGCTGGGCGGCCTCGCCGTCGAGCTGGCCAGCCGGATCCTCGGCGAGTCGCTGGCCGCGGAGGCCCGGCAACGCGGCACCGTGGACCGGTTCCTGGCCGAGCTCCAGGAGGAGGCCGGCGCGGCGGGTGCCGGAGGACGGCGCTGATGGACACGGCCACGCGGGAGTCGTACGGGCCGGCTGCGGACCGGCTCGCGGACTACGCCGCCGGCGCCCCGGCCGAGTCGGTGGCCGAGGTGGGCGACCAGGTACTCGCGGTCGCCGACCTGCTCGGGTGGGAGCCCGGGCTGCGCCGGGCACTGGCGGACGTGGCACGCCCCGCCGACGTGCGGGTGGAGCTGCTCCGTGCCCTGCTGGAAGGCAAGGTCGGCAACGACGCCCTCGGGCTGGTCGAGGCGCTGGTTTCGGCCCGCTGGCCACGGCCGAGCGAGCTGCGCAACGCGGCCGAGCGGCTGGGCGTCGACGCGGTACTGGCCGCGGCCGGGCGCGCCGACGAGCTGGGCGAGGTCGAGGACGAGTTGTTCCGCTTCGCCCAGGTGGTCGACGGTGCGCCGCACCTGGCGACGGTACTGGGGGATCCCGGCGCGCCGGTCGATCAGCGCGCCGCGCTGGTCGACAACCTGCTCGACGGCAAGGCGCGCCCGGCCACCATCCGGCTGGTCAAGGTGGCGCTGGCCGGCTTCGGCGGACGCGGCTTCGCCGCCTCGCTGTCCCGGCTGGTCGAGCTGGCCGCGGCCGCGCAGGACCAGCAGGTCGCCTACGTCACCTCCGCGGTAGCGCTGACCGACGAGGAAGAGGAGCGGCTGGGCGGGTACCTGGCCCAGCGGTACGGTCTACACATCTCCGTAAAGGTGACGGTCGATCCCGAAATCATCGGCGGGCTCAGCGTCCAGATCGGCAGTGACATGTACGACGGGACCGTGCTTCGGCGCCTCGCCGAGGCCCGTGCCGCCCTTACCCGGTAACCGATTTCCCATCGCTAGAGAGACCAGGGGTAGTCCGGATGGCCGAGCTGACCATCTCCTCCGACGAGATCCGCGGCGCGCTGGAGCGCTATGTCTCGTCGTACACGCCGGAGATCTCCCGCGAGGAGGTCGGTATCGTCGCCGACGCGGGTGACGGCATCGCCCACGTCGAGGGCCTGCCCTCGACGATGACCAATGAGCTGCTGGAGTTCGAGGACGGCACCCTCGGTGTCGCGCTGAACCTCGACGTGCGCGAGATCGGCGTCGTGGTCCTCGGGGACTTCTCCGGTATCCAGGAGGGCCAGCGGGTCAAGCGTACCGGCCGGGTGCTGTCGGTACCCGTCGGCGACGCCTTCCTCGGCCGGGTGGTCGACCCGCTGGGCAACCCGATCGACGGGCTCGGCGACATCGAGCAGGAGGAGTACCGGGAGCTGGAGCTCCAGGCGCCGAACGTGATGATGCGCCAGGGCGTCAAGGAGCCGCTGCAGACCGGCATCAAGGCGATCGACGCGATGACCCCGATCGGCCGGGGGCAGCGGCAGCTGATCATCGGCGACCGCAAGACCGGCAAGACCACGGTCGCCGTCGACACGATCCTCAACCAGCGCGACAACTGGAAGTCCGGCGACCCGCAGAAGCAGGTCCGCTGCATCTACGTCGCGATCGGGCAGAAGGGGTCCACGATCTCGTCGGTGCGCGGGACGCTGGAGGAGCGCGGCGCGCTGGAGTACACGACGATCGTCGCCGCGCCGGCGTCCGACCCGGCCGGCTTCAAGTACCTCGCGCCGTACACCGGCTCCACGATCGGCCAGCACTGGATGTACGCCGGTAAGCACGTGCTGATCGTCTTCGACGACCTGTCCAAGCAGGCCGAGGCGTACCGCGCGGTGTCCCTGCTGCTACGCCGCCCGCCCGGCCGCGAGGCGTACCCCGGCGACGTCTTCTACCTACACTCCCGCCTGCTGGAGCGGTGCGCGAAGCTCTCCGACGAACTCGGTGGTGGCTCGATGACCGGCCTGCCGCTGGTCGAGACCAAGGCCAACGACATCTCGGCGTACATCCCGACCAACGTCATCTCCATTACCGACGGCCAGATCTTCCTGGAGTCCGACCTGTTCAACGCCGGTGTCCGCCCGGCCATCAACGTCGGTACCTCGGTGTCCCGGGTCGGCGGCGCGGCGCAGGTCAAGCCGATGCGCCGGGTGGCCGGCCGGCTGCGGCTGGACCTGGCCCAGTTCCGCGAGCTGGAGGCGTTCGCCGCCTTCGCCTCCGACCTGGACAAGGCGTCGCGGGCCCAGCTGGAGCGCGGCTCGCGACTGGTCGAGCTGCTCAAGCAGCCGAACTACTCGCCGTTCGCGGTCGAGGAGGAGACCGTCTCGATCTGGGCCGGAACCGCCGGCAAGGTGGACGACATCCCGATCGGCGACATCCGGCGCTTCGAGGCCGAGTTCCTCCAGTACCTGCGGCACACCCACCAGGAGATTCTCGCGACCATCGCCGAGAATGAGTGGAACGACGACGTCGTCACCCAGCTGGAGTCGGTGATCGAGGAGTTCAAGCGACTCTTCAAGGGCGAGGGCAAGGAACTGCGGATCAACGAACCGCCGGCCAAGGAGATGGAGAACGGCGTGGAAACCCGCGAGTCGGTCCGGCGCGTGACCCGGCCGAAGCCGGCAAAGTAGTCCGCCATGCCAGCCCAGCTGCAAACTCTCCGGCGGCGGATCCGTTCGGTCAAGTCGACGAAGAAGATCACCAAGGCGCAGGAGCTCGTGGCGACCAGCCGGATCGCCAAGGCGCAGGAACGGGTGGCCGCCGCCCGCCCGTACGCCGACGCGATCACCGGCGTGCTGACCGCGCTGGCGTCCAACGCCAGCACGCTGGACCACCCGTTGCTGGTACCGCGGGAGCGGGTACGCCGGGCCGGCGTGCTCGTCGTCACCAGCGACCGCGGGCTGTGCGGCGCGTACAACGCCAACGCGATCCGCACCACCGAGGAGCTGATCGCCCGGCTGCGCGCGGACGGCAAGGAGCCGGTGCTGTACGTGATCGGCCGCAAGGGCGTCACGTACTACCGGTTCCGCAACCGGCCGATCGAGGCGAGCTGGACCGGCTTCTCCGAGCGGCCGGACTTCGACAACGCCCGGGAGGTCGGCGAGACGCTCATCAAGACGTTCGTCGCGGGCGCCGACGACACCGCCGGCGAGGCGGGCGCCGACGGCCTCCACGGCGTCGACGAGTTGCACATCGTCTCCACCCAGTTCAAGTCGCTGATGGCGCAGACACCGGCGGCCCGGTTCCTCGCGCCGATGCAGGTCGAGGAGGCCGAGGAGGGGCCGATGCCGCTCTACGACTTCGAGCCGGAGCCGGACGAGCTGCTCAACGCGCTGCTGCCCAAGTACATCAACACCCGGATCTACGCGGCATTGCTGGACTCGGCGGCCAGCGAGTCGGCGTCGCGGCGGCGGGCGATGAAGAGCGCGACCGACAACGCCGAAGAGTTGCTCAAGAAGTACACGCGCGACATGAACTCGGCCCGCCAGGCCGGGATCACCGAGGAGATCAGTGAGATCGTCGGCGGGGCCAACGCCCTGGCCGCGGCGGGAAGTGAAGAGTGATGACTGCTGCTGTTGAAGAGACCAGGACCGGGATCGGGCGGGTCACCCGGGTCATCGGCCCGGTCGTCGACGCCGAGTTCCCGCGCGACGCGATGCCGGAGATCTATGCGGCGCTCAAGGTGGACGTCGAGCTGTCCGGGGGGACGAGGACGCTGACCCTGGAGGTCGCCCAGCACCTGGGCGACAATATGGTACGGACGATCTCGATGCAGCCCACCGACGGCCTCGTCCGCGGCGCCGAGGTCACCGACACCGGCGGGCCGATCACGGTACCGGTGGGTGACGTGACCAAGGGCCACGTCTGGACCGTCGTGGGCGACGTGCTCAACGCCGACCCGGCGATGCTGGAGATCAAGGACCGCTGGCCGATCCACCGGCACGCACCGGCGTTCAAGGACCTGGAGCCGAAGACCGAGATGCTGGAGACCGGCGTCAAGGTGCTCGACCTGCTCGCCCCGTACGTGAAGGGCGGCAAGATCGGCCTGTTCGGCGGCGCGGGCGTGGGCAAGACGGTACTCATCCAGGAAATGATCTTCCGGGTCGCCAACAACTTCGGTGGCGTATCGGTGTTCGGCGGGGTCGGCGAGCGTACCCGCGAAGGCAACGACCTCATCACCGAGATGACCGAGACCGGCGTCATCGACAAGACCGCGCTGGTCTTCGGGCAGATGGACGAGCCGCCGGGTACCCGGCTGCGGGTGGGGCTGGCCGCGCTGACCATGGCCGAGTACTTCCGCGACGTGCAGAAGCAGGAAGTGCTGCTGTTCATCGACAACATCTTCCGGTTCACCCAGGCCGGTTCCGAGGTGTCCACGCTGCTCGGCCGGATGCCTTCCGCGGTGGGGTACCAGCCGACCCTGGCCGACGAGATGGGCGAGCTGCAGGAGCGGATCACGTCGGTAAAGGGTCAGGCGATCACCTCGATGCAGGCGATCTACGTACCCGCCGACGACTACACCGACCCGGCTCCGGCCACCACGTTCACCCACCTGGACGCGACCACGAACCTGGAGCGGTCGGTGTCCGACAAGGGCATCTACCCGGCCGTGGACCCGCTGGCCTCCAGCTCCCGCATCCTCGCGCCGGAGTACGTCGGCGCCGAGCACTACGCGGTGGCGTCCGAGGTGAAGCGGATCCTGCAGCGGTACAAGGACCTGCAGGACATCATCGCGATCCTCGGCATGGACGAGCTCTCCGAGGAAGACAAGATCACCGTCGGCCGGGCCCGGCGGATCGAGCGCTTCCTGTCCCAGAACACCTTCGTAGCCAAGCAGTTCACCGGCATCGAGGGTTCGTTCGTACCGGTCAAGGAGACCGTGGAGGCGTTCAAGAAGCTCACCGAGGGCGAGTACGACCACTTCCCCGAGCAGGCGTTCTTCATGTGCGGCGGGCTGGAGGACCTGGAGCGCCAGGCGCGCGAGCTGATGAAGGAGAGCTGACCCGCGGGCTTCTGAGGGAGCGAGCCTCGTCATCGGGGTGGCCGCCGCTCTCGTTAGACTTCGCTGGTCCCCCTACGTGTGACAGGAGACCGTGCACCGTGGCCAATCAGATACACGTCGACGTCGTGGCCGTCGAGGAGAGCGTCTGGTCCGGTGACGCCGACATCGTGATCGCCAAGACGGTCGAAGGTGAGCTGGGCATCCTGCACGGGCACGCGCCGCTGCTGGGCCAGCTGGCCGAGCCGAGCGAGGTACGCATCAGGCAGTCCGGAGGCGAGCTGCTCAGCTACGAGGTGACCGGCGGGTTCCTCTCGGTCACCCCCGACGGCGTGACGATCCTCGCGGAGAGCTGCCAACCCTCGACCCCGTCGCGCTGACGGCCGACGCCGATGAGGATCATCGAGGGGATCGGCATCGGCGTCTTCGTCCTGCTCTGCGCGCTCGGCGTCCTGTTCGTGCGCCGCGAGATCATCGCGCGCGGCCGGGGCACGATCGAGCTGAACGTCCGCCTGTCCACCCGGTTGCCGGGCCGGGGCTGGTCGCCGGGGGTGGCCCGGTTCACCGGCGACGACCTGCGCTGGTTCCGCCTCTTCAGCCTTGCCGTACGGCCGCGCCGGACGTTGAGCCGGCGGGCCTTATCCGTCGAGGGCCGGCGGCAGCCCACGCCCGCCGAGCGCCTCGCCCTGCCGGCGGACTGGATAATCCTGCGCTGCAACAGCCAGCGCGAATCCGTCGAGATCGCCATGGCGGAGACCACGCTGGCCGGCTTCCTGTCCTGGGTCGAGGCCGCCCCGCCGGGGGCGGTCTCGATCGGTTTCGCCGCCCGCTGAGGCGGGTCCTGCCGGTCGCAGCCCGCCGGTCACCGCTCCCCGCCGGGTTTCCACAGCACGTCGCCGCCCGGGTTCGCCACCCGGCTCAGGATGAACAGCAGGTCCGACAGGCGGTTGAGGTACGTGAGCGCCAAGGCGTTGGTACCGTCCGGGTCGACCTCGCGCAGCGCCCAGCCGGACCGCTCCGCGCGCCGGGAGACGGTACGCGCGACGTGCAGTAGCGCCGCGCCCGGCGAGCCGGCCGGCAGGATGAACGAGTCCAGCTTGGACAGCCGCGCGTTGAACTCGTCGCACCAGCCCTCCAGCCGGGTCACGTACTCCTCCGTGACGCGCAACGGCGGGTACTTCGGCTCGGCGACGACCGGCGTGGACAGGTCCGCGCCGACGTCGAACAGGTCGTTCTGGATCCGGGTCAGCACCGCCCGTACGTCGTCGGGCAGCTCGCCCAGCGCCAGCGCGACCCCGATGGCGGCGTTGCACTCGTCGGTGTCGGCGTACGCACCGATGCGCGGGTCGGTCTTCGGTACCCGCGACCCGTCGCCGAGCGCCGTGGTACCGGCGTCGCCGGTCCTCGTGTAGATCCGGGTCAGGTGGACGGCCATGGGCTCGAGCGTACGGCCCTTCCCGGGCGCTTCTACGATGGCCGGCGTGGACGTGATCCGGGTCGTAGGCGGAGCGCGGCTGTCCGGCGAGGTCGTCGTCGGCGGCGCGAAGAACTCCGCGCTCAAGTTGATGGCTGCCGCGCTGCTCGCACCGGGCGAGTCGGTGATCTCCAACGTGCCGCGGATCACCGACATGCTCATCATGTCGGAGGTACTGCGCCGGCTCGGCTGCCAGGTCTTGTTCGTCGACGGGACGGTACACGTCGACACCCCGGACAAGCCGGGTACCGAGGCGGACTACGACCTGGTCCGGCGGCTGCGCGCGTCCATCTGCGTGCTCGGCCCGCTGCTGGCCCGGTGCGGGTACGTGCGGGTGGCCCACCCGGGCGGCGACGCGATCGGTTCGCGCGGCCTGGACATGCACGTCGCCGGGCTGGCCCGGATGGGCGCGGAGATCTCCGGCGAGCACGGGTACGTGATCGCCTCGGCGCCCCGGGGGCTGCACGGGGCGACCATCTGGCTGGACTTTCCGAGCGTGGGAGCGACCGAGAACCTGCTCATGGCGGCGGTCCTGGCCGACGGGGTGACCGAGATCGACAACGCCGCCCGCGAGCCGGAGATCGTCGACCTGTGCGACATGCTCACCGCGATGGGCGCGCAGATCTCCGGCGCCGGTACCTCCCGGCTGGTGGTCGAGGGGGTCGGCGAGCTGCGGCCGGTCCGGCACCGCACGGTCGGCGACCGGGTCGTCGGGGGTACCTGGGCATTCGCCGCGGCGATGACGCGCGGTCAGGTGACGGTACGGGGGGTGGTGCCCGGGCACCTGGAGATCGCGCTGGACAAGCTGGTGAACGCGGGCGCCGAGGTCATGACCGAGCCGGAGGCCTTCCGGGTCACCATGGACCGCCGGCCGGGCGCGGTCGACGTGTCCACGCTGCCGTACCCGGGGTTCGCGACCGACCTGCTGCCGATGGCCGTCGGGCTCGCGGCGGTCAGCGACGGTACCTCGTTCATCACCGAGAACATCTTCGACGGCCGGTTCATGTTCATCAACGAGATGTCCCGGTTGGGCGCGGACATCCGTACCGACGGGCACCACGCCGCCGTCCGCGGCCGGGAGCGGCTGTCCGGCGCGCCGGTCCGGGCCACCGACATCCGGGCCGGGGCCGGGCTGGTCATCGCCGGTCTGTGTGCCGACGGCGTGACCGAGGTCGCCGCCGTGCACCACATCGACCGCGGCTACCCTGACTTTGTCGCGGACCTGCGCCGGCTCGGTGTAACGGTGGAGCGCGGCGTGGCTCCGGAGGAGCCGTCGTTTGCTTTCTGAGCAGCGGAGTGTCCGAGCATGGAAGGGGCGAGATGGCGGGTCGGCTCGCGGTCGTCGGAGCGGGGTTGATGGGCTCGGGTATCGCCCAGGTCGCGGCTCAGGCGGGCTGGGAGGTGGCGCTGCGCGACGTCACTGAACCCGCGCTCGCGCGCGCCCGCGACGCGATCGCGGCCTCGCTCGGCAAGTTCGCCGCGAAGGGCGCCATCTCCGCCGAGGACGCCGAGGCGGCGCTGAACCGCATCCATCCCACCACCGACCTCGACGCGGCCGCCGACGCGGACATCGTGGTCGAGGCCGTGTTCGAGCGGCTGGACATCAAGCAGGAGGTCTTCCGGGCGCTGGACACGCTGTGCAAGGACTCCGCGGTACTGGCGACGAACACCAGCGCCATCCCGGTGACCCAGATCGCCGTCGCCACCGGACGTCCTGAGTCCGTCGTCGGTACCCACTTCTTCTCGCCGGTACCGATGATGAAGCTCTGCGAGCTCGTACGCGGGTACAAGACCTCGGACGAGACCCTGGCCACCGCGAAAGCCTTCGCCGAAGGGATCGGCAAGACCACGATCACGGTCAACCGCGACGTGGCCGGCTTCGTCACCACCCGCCTGATCTCCGCTTTCGTGGTGGAGGCGGTCAAGCTGGTGGAGAGCGGCGTGGTCTCGCCCGAGGACCTGGATACCGCGTGCAAGCTGGGCTTCGGCCACCCGATGGGCCCGCTGGCGACCACCGACCTCACCGGCGTCGACGTGCTGCTGCACGCCACCCGCAACATCTACGACGACACCGCCGACGAGAAGTTCTTCCCGCCGGAACTGTTGCAGCGCATGGTCGCGGCCGGCGACCTGGGTCGCAAGAGCGGGCGCGGGTTCTACACCTATTAGGCGTCCCTGCCGTTGCGCCAGCGGAAGGTGCGCATGGTGAGCAGCAGGCCGCCGACCGCCCACGCGGCGAGGACGAACGCGGTCCGGCCGTGCTCCCAGCTGTGGGCGACCTCCTGCTGGGCGTACGAGTCGGGCAGGAAGACCGACCGGTAGCCCTGCGCGATCCAGCGCAGCGGGAAGATCGACGCGGCGATCTGGAGCCAGTCGGGGGCCTGGGTGAACACGAAGTACACGCCGGAGATGAACTGCAGGACCAGCGCCACCGGGGTGACCACGGCCGGCGCCGCCTTGCCGCTGCGGGCGACCGACGAGAACGCCATGCCGAGTACCGAGCCGGCCGCCACGCCGAGGATGGTGACCCACAGCCAGGTCAGCCACTTCCCGCCGTCGCTGGGCAGCGTCACCTTGCCCAGGGCCGCGGACACCCCGAGCAGCACCGCGGTCTCCATGATGACGACGGTGAAGACCATGATGATCTTTCCGATGAAGTACGCCGACGCGGGCATCGGGGTACCTTCCAGGCGCTTGAGGATGCCCTTCTCGCGCTCGATCGAGATCTGGATCGCCAGGGTCTGGAAGGAGGCGCCGAACAGGCCGACCGCGAGGATGCCCGGTACGAAGTACTGGGCGAAGCTCAGCCCGCCGGGGATGTTGTACTTGACGACCTGGGTGAAGAACAGCAGCAGGATGATCGGGAAGGCGAGCGTGAAGACCACCGACTCGCGGGTCCGGAAGAACTCCCGGATCTCCAGCTTGCCGCGCTCCCAACCGATGCGGGCGGCGAACAGCGGGCCGCGGCCGGCCCGGACAGTGGCGGTGGTCATACGGTCACCTCGGCCTTTTTGATCATTTCCAGGTAGATGTCTTCCAGCGTGGGCCGGGCCACCACGAGGCCGGGTACCTCGCCGCCGAACTGCTCCGCCAGCTTGAGTACCTCGGCCGTGGGCGTGTCGGTCGAGAGGCTCTCCCGGCCGTTCGGGCCGTCCCAGCTGACCAGCGTCGCCGCCTCGGCGCGCCCCCCGAGGGCGGCCGGAGCGGCGACCTCGAGCATGCGGCCCTGGGCGATTACGCCGACCCGGTTGGCGAGCTCCTCCGCCTCGTACAGATAGTGCGTGGTGAGCAGGATCGTGGTGCCCTCGGCGGACAGGCCGTGGATCAGCTCCCAGAACTCCTGGCGGGCCTCCGGGTCGAAGCCGGTCGTCGGCTCGTCGAGGAACAGCAGCTCGGGTCGCCCGACGATGCCGAGCGCCACGTCGAGCCGGCGGCGCTGGCCGCCGGACAGGTTGACCGCCCGGGAGGTCGCCTTCGCGGTCAGCCCGACCGCCTTGATGACCTCCTCCGGGTCGCGCGGCGCCGGATAGTACTTCGCGAAGTGCGTCACGATCTCCCGTACCGTGACCGTCTCGAACTCGCCGGTACCCTGGAGCACGATGCCGACCCGGGCGCGCCAGGCCCGGTTCGGCCGGGCCGGGTCGATGCCCAGCACGCTGACCTCGCCGCCGGTGCGCGGCCGGTACCCCTCCAGGATCTCCACCGTCGTCGTCTTGCCGGCCCCGTTCGGGCCCAGGAGCGCGAAACACTCGGCCCGTGCGACGTCCAGGTCCAGTCCTTCCACGGCCACCTGGGCGCCATAGGTCTTGCGTAACCCGCGCACGCGGATCGCCGGCTCATCACTCATGCGGCACAGTATGCCGGGCAGCTCGTGAGCGACCTCACCCACTTTGCTCAGCTACCGTTCAGTACGCTGCGAGGATGGCGTACCACCTGGACAAGCGGGACGCTCCGTGGGTGATGCGGACATACGCGGGGCATTCCTCGGCGGCCGCCAGCAACGCGCTGTTCCGGCGCAACCTCGCCAAGGGCCAGACCGGGCTGTCGGTGGCCTTCGACCTGCCGACGCAGACCGGGTACGACGCCGACCACGAGCTGGCCCGCGGTGAGGTCGGCCGGGTGGGGGTACCGATCGCGCACCTGGGTGACATGCGGGCGCTCTTCGACGGCATCCCCGTGGGTGCCGCCAACACGTCGATGACGATCAATGCAACGGCGATGTGGCTACTGGCGCTGTATGTCGTGGTGGCCGAGGAGCACGGCGCCGACCCGGCGGCGCTCGCGGGTACGACGCAGAACGACATCGTCAAGGAGTACCTGTCCCGCGGCACCTACATCTTCCCGCCCGCCCCGTCGCTGCGGCTGACCGCCGACCTCGTCACGTACGCCGTTGCCGAGCTGCCGAAGTGGAACCCGGTCAACATCTGCTCGTACCACCTGCAGGAGGCCGGTGCGACGCCGGTACAGGAGGTGGGTTTCGCGCTCGGAACGGCGGTCGCGGTCCTCGACGCGGTAAAGGATTCCGGGCAGGTACCGCCGGAGCGCTTCGGCGACGTGGTCGCGCGGATCTCGTTCTTCGTCAACGCCGGCGTGCGCTTCGTCGAGGAGCTGGCGAAGATGCGCGCCTTCGCGGCGCTGTGGGACGAGATCACGCTGTCCCGCTACGGGATCGCCGATCCGAAGCAGCGGCGCTTCCGGTACGGCGTACAGGTGAACTCGCTCGGCCTGACCGAGGCGCAGCCGGAGAACAACGTGGCGCGCATCGTCCTGGAGATGCTCGGCGTCACGCTGTCGCGCGGCGCCCGCGCCCGGGCCGTCCAGCTGCCGGCCTGGAACGAGGCACTCGGCCTGCCCCGGCCGTGGGACCAGCAGTGGTCGCTGCGCCTGCAACAGGTGCTGGCGTACGAGTCGGACCTGCTGGAGTACCCGGACCTGTTCGACGGTTCCCCGGTCGTCGAAGGGCTGGTGAACTCCATTGTGGACGGTGCCCGCCGGGAGCTGGACCAGATCCTCGCGCAGGGCGGGATCGTGGCGGCCGTGGAAAGCGGGTACCTCAAGAGCGCGCTGGTCGCCTCGCTCGCCGCACGCCGGCACCGGCTGGAGACCGGTGAGGACGTCGTCGTGGGGGTCAACCGGTTCACCGAGACCGAACCGTCGCCGCTGACCGAGGCCGGCGCCGTTGCGGTGCAACGGATCGACCCCGCGGTCGAGACGGCCGCGATCGCCGGGCTGGAGAAGTGGCGGGCCGGCCGGGATCAGTCCACTGTGGACGCCGTACTGGCGCGCCTTCGGAAGGACGCCGCCAGCACCGCCAACCTGATGCCGTCCACTGTGGAGTGTGTCCGGGCCGGTGTCACGACCGGGGAGTGGGCCGCGGCGCTGCGCGAGGTCTTCGGCGAGTACCGCGCTCCGACCGGCCTGACCGCCTCGTCGGGTGCGAGTGCCGACCCGTCCCTCGCCCGGGTCCGGTCCCGCGTGGCCGCCACCGCCGCCGAACTGGGCGCTGGGCGGCTACGCATGCTCGTCGGCAAGCCGGGGCTGGACGGTCACTCCAACGGCGCCGAGCAGATCGCGGTACGCGCGCGGGACGCCGGCTTCGAGGTGGTGTACCAGGGCATCCGGCTCACCCCCGCGCAGATCGTGTCCGCGGCCGTCGCCGAGGACGTCAACCTCGTCGGGCTCTCGGTGCTGTCCGGCTCGCACCTGGCCGCGGTACCGGCGGTGCTCGCCGGGCTCCGCGAAGCCGGCCTCGCCGACGTACCGGTCGTCGTCGGCGGCATCATCCCGGCCGCCGACGAGGCGACGCTGCGGGATGCCGGCGTGGCGCGGGTGTTCACTCCCAAGGACTTCGAGCTGACCGGGATCGTCGACGACCTCGTCACCGTGGTACGGGAGGCGGCGGGCCTGTCCTGACGGCTCGCTGCGCACGCTCGGCCGCCCGTTCGGCCCTGCGACGCCTGCGGCGCCGGCGCACCCAGACGAAGAACAGCACGATCCCCAGCAGGAATACCACGATCAGGATCGGCGCCACGATGGCGACTATGGACATCACCGTGCTGAACACGTCTTCGGCGAGGCTCACGAACGGGGTAGCCGTGCCCAGCGTGGTCACGTTGACCACCGGCCGGGCGCTCGCCTTCACCCCGTGCACGCCGAGCGCGATGAGCACCCCGGCGGCGACCGGTACCCATTGATGGCTGGTGAAGAACGTGCCCGGGTCGGTGACGGCCTTCGTCTGCGACTCCGAGGCCGCGCCGAACACCAGCCCGCCGGCCGTCGGCCGGATCACCGTGTGCAGCACGTCGTTGATGTGGTCGACCACCGGGATCTTGTCGGCCACCATCTCGACCGCCAGCAGGATGCCGAGAATCACCAGCACCCAGCCGTTGGACAGCCAGTGCCAGCTGGCCGGCAGGGTGATCAGATCGGTGTACCGGGCGAGCAGGCCGACCGACAGCAACGGGATCCACGCATTTAGTCCCGCCGATGCGGCCAGGCCAGCTCCGGTGAGCGCTTCGAACACGGGTACCAGCATGGCACCGCTGCGCCAATCCGCCACCGGGGTACCCTCCCGGGGTGCGGTTGGTGATTGCGCGGTGCTCGGTGGACTACGTCGGTCGGCTCACGGCACACCTGCCGGTCGCCACCCGCCTGCTCATGGTCAAGGCGGACGGTTCGGTATCCGTCCACGCCGACGACCGCGCGTACAAGCCGCTGAACTGGATGAGCCCGCCGTGCCGCATCGAGGAGGCGCCGGGCGTCTGGCGGGTGGTCAACAAGGCCGGCGAGGAGCTGCGGATCATCCTGGAGGAGGTCTTCCAGGACAGCTCGTACGAGCTGGGCCTCGACCCGGGGCTGCGGAAGGACGGCGTGGAGGCCCACCTGCAGGAACTGCTGGCCGCCACGCCGGCCGCGCTCGGCGCCGGCATCACGCTGGTACGGCGGGAGTACCCGACCGCGATCGGGCCGGTCGACCTGCTCTGCCGGGACGCGGACGGCGCGACGGTCGCGGTGGAGGTCAAGCGGCGCGGCGAGATCGACGGCGTGGAGCAGCTGACCCGGTACCTCGACCTGCTCGGCCGGGATCCGTTGCTGGCCCCGGTGTCCGGGGTGTTCGCGGCGCAGGAGATCAAGCCACAGGCCCGGGTACTGGCCGAGGACCGCGGGATCCGGTGCGTCGTGCTGGACTATGACGCCATTCGCGGCGTGGTACGCGACGAGCTCACGCTCTTCTGACTGGTTCAGTACTCTCTGTGTCATGAACCGCCGGGTCGCCGCCCTCGTCGCGGTCCTGCTGGCCCTGGTCGCGGTGGCGTGCAAGGGCGCCGGGGCCGACCCGGGCGGCGGACCTGGTCCCACCCCGACCCGCAAGCCGCCCGCCGAGCTGCCGAACTCCATGGCCGCGCTGGGCGACTCGATCACCGCCGGCGTGGGCTCCTGCCTGACCCTGACCGCCTGTCCGCGCAACTCCTGGGCCACCGGCGACGGCACCCTGGTCGACAGCCACTACAGGCGCATCCTCGCCGCCAACCCGGCGATCCGCGGGCACGCCGCCAACCTCGCCGTACCGGGCGCGACAGTGTCCGACCTGCCCGCCCAGGCGGCCGCCGCAGTCGGGCAGCGGCCGGACTACGTGACGATCCTGATCGGCGCGAACGACGCCTGCCGCCCGACGATCGACCAGATGACCACGAAGGCGGATTTCCAGGCGCAGCTGCGGTCCGCGCTCACCACGCTGCGGTCCGGCCTGCCCAGGGCGCGGGTACTGCTGGTGAGCATCCCGGACGTCTACCAGGTGTGGGAGGCAGCGCACACCCGGCGTGCGGCGCAGGAGGTGTGGGCGCTGGGCGTCTGCCAGTCGTTGCTGGCCAACCCGACCTCGACGGCACCGGCGGACGTGGCGCGGCGCCAGCGGTTCCGGGACCAGATCGAGGTGTACGACAGCGTGCTCGCGGCGGTCTGCAAGGAGTACGGGCCGCGGTGCCGGTACGACGCGACCGTCCACGGCACGCCGTTCGGGATCGCGCAGCTCAGCCTGCTCGACTACTTCCACCCGAACTCCGAGGGGCAGGCCCAGCTCGCCAACCTCACCTACCCGGGCAGCTTCACCTGGGGCTAGCCAGCCCGGGTTACCGGTCGAGTTGCTCGCCCCGCTCACCGCCGGTGGATGAGCTGGATCGCCTTGGTGATCAACCGGACCTGCCGGGGGGACCGGTCGAAGCTCAGGGAGGGCAGCGGTGACGGCATCCGGCGCTTGGTGATCGCCTTCGGCCGGCTGAACTCGCGCAGCCCGTCGGCGCCGTGGATCCGGCCGAACCCGGAGTCGCCGACCCCGCCGAAGGGCAGCGACGGCTGGCCGGCGAACGAGATCGCCGAGTTGACCGCGGTCATCCCGGAGCGCATCTTCCGGGCCAGCGCCACGCCGCGGCTACGGGAGAAGACCGCGCCGCCCAGCCCGTACCGGCTCGCGTTGGCCAGGCGTACCCCCTCCTCGGCGTCGCGGACCCGGGCCACCGTCAGCGTCGGTCCGAACGTCTCCTCCTGTACCGCCGCCGCGTCCTCCGGCACGTCGACCAGGATCGTCGGGTGCGCGTACGGCGGCGCCACCGCGTCCGGCCCGCCGAGCACCGCCCGGCCGCCCCGGGCCAGCGCGTCGTCGATATGCCGGCGGATCGTGTCGAGCTGGGCCGGCATGGTGATCGGCCCGAGGTCCGCGGCGTCGTCCACCCCGACCTTGAGCCGCCCGGCGCGCTCCACCAGCCGGGTCAGGAACGCGTCGTAGACCGCGTCGGCGACGTAGACCCGCTCGATGCCGACGCAGGTCTGCCCGGCGTTGGTCAGGCCGCCCCAGGTCGCGGCCTCGGCGGCGGCGTCCGGGTCGGCATCGGCGTCCACGATCATCGCGTCCTTGCCGCCGCACTCCAGCAGTACCGGGGTGAGCGTCTCGGCGCACGCTGCCATGACCTTCTTGCCGGTCGCCGTGGAGCCGGTGAAGGCCACCTTGTCAACGCCCGAGCGGGTCAGCACGGCGCCGGTTTCGCCGGTACCGGAGACGACCTGGAAGACCGGCTGTTCCGGTACCGCGTCGGCGAAGCGCGCGGCCAGCCAGTTGCCGACCGCTGGGGTGTACTCGCTGGGCTTGAAGACGACCGCGTTGCCCGCCGCCAGCGCGTACCCGATCGAGCCCAGCGGGGTGAGCACCGGATAGTTCCACGGCCCGATCACGCCGACCACCCCGTAAGGCTGGTATTCAAGCCGGGCGGAGTACTCGATCTGCAGCAGCGAGCTGGGTACCCGCCGGGAGTGCAGGATCGGGCGGGCGTGCCGCGCGGCCCAGGCGATGTGGTCGATCCCACCGCCCGCCTCGACGATCGCTTCGGCGACCGGCTTGCCGGTCTCCCCGTGTACCAGCTCCGCCAGCTCGGGCAGCCGCCGGGCGAGGTCGGCCCGCCAGCGCAGCAGCCGGTGGCGGCGCGAGGCGAAGCCGAGCCCGGCCCACCAGCCGGCCGCTTCCCGGGCCCGGGCCACCGCGGCGGCGACCTCGGCCGGCCCGGCGACCGGGAACCGACCGACCTCCTCGCCGGTCACGGGGTTGGTGGAGATCAATGTCCCATCCTCGACGACGGGGACGCCCGGGGTGCGGGTAGCGGTCATGTCACGGAGTCTAAATCCGAAAGCTACTCACGGGTAAGGGTTAGGAGTGCGCTGGGTCACGCACCGGGACACGGACCGGCCCGGGCATGGGAGACTTCCCGACAAGGACTTAACAGGCGTTAGGGAGGGCGGCGTGGCCCGGGAGTTCAGTAGCGTCGGGGTGGTCGGGCTGGGCACCATGGGTGCCGGGATCGTCGAGGTGTTCGCCCGTAGCGGCCTCGACGTGGTAGCCGTCGAAGTCAACGACGCCGCGCTGGAGCACGGCCGGGCCACGCTCACCGGTTCCACCGACCGCGCGGTGGCCAAGGGCAAGCTGTCCGCGGGCGACCGGGACGCGCTACTGGGCCGGATCCGGTTCGTCGTCGGCCTCGCCGACCTGCGCGACGTCGACCTGGTCATCGAGGCGGTACCCGAGCACCTCGACCTCAAGCGCAAGATCTTCGCGGAGCTGGACGAGATCTGCCGGCCCGACACCATCCTCGCCACGAACACCAGCTCGCTGTCGGTGACCGAGATCTCGGTCGCCACCCGCCGGCCGAACCAGGTCATCGGCATGCACTTCTTCAACCCCGCACCGGTCATGAAGCTGGTCGAGATCGTCAGGACCGTGGTCACGGACGACGCCGTGGTGGATGATGTGGAGGCGCTCAGCACCCGGCTGGGCAAGGTCGACGTGACGATCGCCGACCGGGCCGGGTTCATCGCCAACGCGCTGCTTTTCGGGTACCTCAACCATGCCGTCGCGCTGTATGAGGCGAAGTACGCCAGCCGGGAGGACATCGACGCGGCGATGCGGCTGGGCTGCGGGCTGCCGATGGGGCCGCTCGCGCTGATGGACCTCATCGGCATCGATACCGCGTACGAGATCCTCGACACCATGTACCGGCGGGGCGGGCGGGACCGGCGGCACGCGCCGGTACCCCTGATCAAGCAGATGGTCACCGCGGGCCTGCTCGGCCGCAAGTCCGGCCGCGGCTTCTACACCTACGAGAAGCCCGGATCGCCGAAGGTCGTCGAGGATGCCGAGACCCCGCCCGCGACGACCGAGGGCGACGGCGCCAGCATCGAGACCGTCGGCGTCGTCGGCTCGGGCACGATGGCGGCGGGCATCGTCGAGGTCTTCGCGCGGGCCGGGTACGAGGTCATCGCGGTGGCCCGCGCCGCGGGCAAGGCCGCGAAGGTGCGGGGGAAGGTACAGACGTCGCTGAACAAGGGCGTCGTGCGGGGCAAGCTGTCCGAGGCCGACCGGGACGCGGCGCTCGGCCGGGTGAGCTGGTCGACGACCCTGGAGGACCTGGCCGACGTCGACCTCGTGGTCGAGGCGGTCATCGAGGAGCTGAGTGTCAAGAAGGCGCTGTTCGCCTCGCTCGACGAGATATGCAAGCCGGGGGTACTGCTGGCCACGACCACCTCGTCGCTGCCGGTCATCGAGTGCGCGATGGCCACCGACCGGCCGGCCGACGTGGTGGGGCTGCACTTCTTCAACCCGGCGCCGGTCATGGGGCTGGTCGAGGTCGTCCGCACGATCCGTAGCTCGCCGGAGGCCGTGGCCACCGCCCGGGCTGTATGCGAGGCCGTCGGCAAGCGGGCGGTGGTGTGCGCGGACCGGGCCGGGTTCGTGGTCAACGCGCTGCTCTTCCCGTACCTCAACGACGCGGTCAAGATGCTGGAAGCCAGCTACGCCAGCGCCGACGACATCGACTACGCGATGAAGCTGGGCTGCGCCTACCCGATGGGCCCGTTCGAGCTGCTCGACGTCGTCGGGCTCGACGTGTCCCTGGCCATCGCGCAGGAGCTGTACCTGGAACTTCGCGAGCCCGGCTTCGCCCCCGCGCCGCTGCTGGAGCACCTGGTCACCGCGGGGTACCTCGGCCGCAAGTCCGGCCGCGGCTTCCGCGACTACCGTTAGCGCGTGCCCCGCAGGAACTACCGCCGGCGTGACGCCGAGGCGCCGCTTGACCCGGAAAGAATGCGCCGCGGCGTTGAACGCGTCCAGGCCCGATCCGACGGCGACTGGCTGGTACGCAACGTACCGGGCAGTGCCAAGACCTACCGCTGTCCCGGCTGCGACCACGAGATCCGGCCCGGCACCGGGCACCTCGTCGTCTGGCCCGCCGACGAACGCGGCGACCTGACCGACCGGCGGCACTGGCACACCGGCTGCTGGCAGGCCCGCGACCGGCGCGCACCGACCGCGAAGCGGCGATCGGGCCGCGTGGCGCCTACTCCTGGTCAGCCCCTACGCTGACCGCCGGTTCCGCCGCTTCGTCCGCGGCCGGCTTTGCCCCTTGACTTTTGGATTGGTCGGGCTTCTTCTGCTCCGCCGCCTTGTCGTGCTCGGCGGGTTGCGGCTCGTGGGCCGGATCAGCAAGGCGGCGTTCTTCGTGGGCCGGCTGCGCCGGCGGGTACTGCTGCTCCACGTGGCGGCGCGCATCGGCTTCGGCCTGACGGGCGGCTTCGGCCTGCTGGTGTGCGGCGGCGGCGTGATGGTGCGCGGCGGCTGCCTGTTGCTGGGCGGTGGCCAGCTGGTGCTGCGCCTCGGCTGCCTGCTGGCGGGTCCGGGCCAGCTCCTGATGGGCCAGGCCCAGCTCCTGGTGCGCCTGCACGGCATGCGAACGGGACGCCTCGGCCTGCTGGGCCGCTTCGGCCTGCTGCCGTTGGGTCTCCGCGACGTGCCGCTGTGCCTCGCCGACGAGGTGCTCGGCGTGCGCCTGTGCGCCGGCGACCAGCCGCTCGGCTTCCAGCCGCGCGGTGCCGAGGATCCGGTCCGCCTCGGCGTGCGCGATGCCGACGATCCCGTCGGCCTCCGACCGTACACCGGCGACCGCCTGCTCGCCCTGGGCACGCGCACCGGCCAGTTCGGCCTCCAGAGCCGCCCGGCGCTGGACCGCCTCGTGCTCGACGGTGGCCCGCTGGTGCGCCACGTAAGCCTCGGTCTCCGCCTTGATCTGCTCCGCCTGCGCGGTCGCGGTCTCGGTGAGCCGGCGAGCTTCCTCCCGCGTCGTGGCGAGCACCGCGTCGGCCTCGGCGCGCAGCCGGTTGGCGTACTCCTGCGCCTGGCTGACCTCGGCCTCCAACGCGGTACGGCGGTCGTCGGCGGCCCGGTCCTCCTCGGCGCGGCGGGCGGCCAGTACCGTCTCGAAGTCCCGGATCGCCTGGTCGTGCTGGATCCGCGCGTCCTTGAGGATGCGCTCGGCCTCCGCGCGCTGGCTTGAGACGCTCTCCTCCGCATCGGCGCGGATCGCCGCCGCCTGGTCCTCGGCCAGCGCGAGGATCTGCCCGACGCGGTCGCCGAGATGGCGGAACGAAACGTTGGTGGTGACCGTGGTGGAACCGCTGGGGCGCTGGCGCGCCTCGACGAGCTCGAGCTGCAACTGCTGTAGCTGTGCCGCCAGCGCCTGCGCCTGCGCATACGCGTCGTCACGCTCGGCTGCGAGCGTCGCGTTATCGGTTTCCAGCAGGCGGATACATTTATCGACCTGATCCGGCTTGTACCCGCGGAAGGCTAGCTCGAAATTCCGCTCCGACGGCAGGTCAGCACCGAGTGCGAACAGATCTCCGCCGTGCGCCATGGCACCATCCTCACACGCAGGGTCCCGTCGCGCTGGCACATGCACCGGCGCGACGGGACCTACGGTATCCCGGGGTCAAGCGGTAGAAGTTCAGCCCGCCGTGACCTTGCTGTCCTTCTCTGGCTTCTTCTCGTTCTTGGGGTCCGCCGCCTGGGTGACACTAGGCATGATACCGGCCAGACCGGAAAGCATCTGGCCCAGCTGTGTGGTGACGGCGTCCTTCTGGCGGGTCAGCTCGTCGACCTCGCGGCGCGCGGCGGTCGTCGTCAGCTCGGCCTCGGTGCGCGCCTCGGTCACCATCCGGTGCGCCTCGCTGCGCGCCTCGTTGACGGTCTTGTCGGCCAGTGCCTTGGCCTTCTCGACGGTCTCGTCGGCGTGCCGCTCGGACTCGACCCGGCGCGCCTCGGCACGCTGCTCGATCTCCTTGGCCCGGTCCTCGGCCGCGCGGGCCCGCTGCTCGGCCTCGGCCACCAGCTTCTGCGTGTTCGTGACGGCGGACGCGTGCCGCTGCGACTCCTCGCGCTCGGAGGTTTCCCGCCGCTCGGCCAGCTCCAGTGCCAGCGCCTGCAGGTCCTTGTCCCGCTTGTCCCGCGCGTCGGCCAGCAGCTTGGTCGCCTCCGCGCGCTTCTCCTCGGCCTCCCGTGCCGCCTTCGCCCGCAGCTGGGTGATCTCGCGCTCCGCGGTGGCCCGCAGCGTGGACACCTCGCGCTCGACGGTCGCCTTCAGCTCGGCGACTTCGTGCGCGGTCGCGGTGCGCAGTTGCTTGGTTTCGCGCTCCGCGTCCGCCCGCAGCGTGTCCGCCTCCCGGCGCGCCTGCACCCGGACCTCGGCGGCCTCCCGTTCGGCCGCGGTACGCAGGTTGCTCGCCTCCCGTTCCGCGGTCGCCTTCATCGCGGCGGCCTCGGCGCGCGCCTTGTCGGTGATCTCGCGCGCCTCCAGGCGGGCCGCCGAGACGATGCCCTCGGCCTCGCGCCTGGCCTCGCCCCGATGGTCGTTGGCCTGCTCCTCGGCCAGCCGGAGGATCTGCTCGACCCGGGTACCCAGCCCGGACAGGGTCGGCCGGCTGTTCTCCTCGAGCTGCTTGTTGGTGTCGGTGAGCTTCTGCTCGATCGAACTGAGCCGCTGCTCGGCCTGGCGCAACCGGCGCTGGGACTCGCTCATCCGCTGTTCGGCCTCGGCCCGGGCCTGCTCGGCCTGGGTGATGGCGGCGGTCATCCGCTGGACGTACGCGTCCACCTGAGCGCGGTCGTAACCGCGGAGGGCCACACTGAAATCGTTACCCGCGGCGTCGTCGAAGAACGCGAGGGAGGAAGGCTGCTGCTGCTGGGGCATTGGCACATACTCGCAGATGCCCCCGGTGACTCCGCAAGACCGTACGTGCCATGTCGTATGCGCAGTGTGGACCCTGGGGGAAAGTAGGGCGCCGACAACGCTGGCGACGCCCCCGCCTGAATCCCCGTCACGCCCCCCGGAACCGGGTGATGGCGCTCTCGTACCGGGCGCGCAGCTCCGGGTCGCGCACGCCCAGCCCCTGCTCGGGAGCCAGGCACAACACGCCGACCTTCCCCTGGTGGGCGTTGCGGTGTACGTCCAACGCGCCCTGGCCGGTCTGCCCGAGCGGATAGGTCTTGGACAGGGTGGGGTGGATCCGGCCGCGGGCGATCAGCCGGTTCGCTTCCCACGCCTCGCGGTAATTCGCGAAATGCGAGCCGACGATGCGCTTCAGATTCATCCAGAGGTACCGGTTGTCGTACTGGTGCAGGTAACCGCTGGTCGAGGCGCAGGTGACGACGGTACCGCCGCGCTTGGCCACGAACACGCTCACGCCGAACGTCTCCCGGCCCGGGTGCTCGAGCACGATGTCCGGGTCGTCGCCACCGGTGAGCTTGCGGATCTGCGCGCCGAAGCGGCGCCACTCGGTCTCGTCCTGGGTGTGTTCGTCCTTCCAGAACCGGAAGTCCTCGGCGGCCCGGTCGATGACGAGTTCGGCACCCATCCGGTGGCAGATCTCCGCCTTCTCCGGGCTGGACACCACGCACACCGGTACCGCGCCGCCGTTCAGCGCCAGTTGTGTGGCGTAGGAGCCGAGGCCGCCCGAGGCGCCCCAGATGAGGACGATGTCGCCCTGCTTCATCGCAGCACCGTGGCGGGACACCAGCTGCCGGTACGCGGTCGAGTTCACCAGCCCCGGACAGGCCGCCTCCTCCCAGGAGAGGTGCGCGGGTTTCGGCATCAGCTGGTTCGCCTTGACCAGCGCAAGTTCGGCCAGGCCGCCGAAGTTCGTCTCGTAGCCCCAGATCCGCTGCTGTGGGTCCAGCATGGTGTCGTCGTGGCCGGCGGCGTCCTCCAGCTCGACGGACAGGCAGTGCGCCACGACCTCGTCGCCCGGCTTCCACTTCGTCACGCCGGCGCCCACCCGGAGTACCACCCCGGCGGCGTCCGAGCCCACCACGTGGTACGGCAGGTCGTGGCGCTTGGACAGCTCCGACTGCCGACCGTACCGCTGGAGGAACTTGAACGTGGGCAGCGGCTCGAAGATGCTGGTCCAGACCGTGTTGTAGTTGATCGCGCTGGCCATCACGGCGACCAGCGCCTCGCCCGGCCCCAGCTGCGGGGTCGGTACCTCTTCGACGTGCAGCGACTTGCGCGGGTCGCGCTCCTTGGTGGTGAGGCCGCCGAACATGTCCACCTCGTCCGAGCGGACCACCACGCCCCGGTAGCTCTCCGGTACCGGCAGCCCGGCCACCGCCTCCGGCTGACCTGCCATGATCGCTTCGAGGATCTGTTGCACAGTGCCTCCCACCTCTAGGGGTGGGGTGGACGCTACTTAACGGTAGCTTTGAACGAAACGTCCTGTGGCCAAGGCCACGTGTCAGGATACCGGTTCGACCAGCTCCACGAGCACCCCGCCGGTGTCCTTGGGGTGGACGAAGTTGATCCGCGAGCCGCCGGTACCCCTTCTGGGTGACTCGTAGAGCAACCGGACGCCCCGCTCGCGCAGGGCCGCGGCCGCGGCCTCGACGTCGGCAACGGTGTAGGCGACCTGCTGGACGCCCGGCCCGCTGCGGTCGAGGAACCTGGCGATCGTCGAGTCCGGCCGCAGCGGCGCGAGCAGCTGGATCCGGTCGGCGCCGGGGCCGACGGCGAGCATCGCCTCCTGTACCCCCTGCTCCTCGTTCTCCTCCCGGTGCACGCAGCGCATCCCGAAGACCCGCTCGTAGAACTCGATCGCGGCGTCGAGATCGGCGACCGCGATCCCGACGTGGTCGATGCGCAGCAGACCGACCGCTGTGACGGGCGCCGCATCGGAGTCCGGTGAAGTAGCCATGGCGATAGTGTTACCGAACGACCGTTCAGTGCCTATGTCGGGGAGTTCACAATGACCTCGGTGATCGTCGGCGGCGCGCGTACCCCGATGGGGCGGCTGCTGGGTAACCTCAAGAGCTTTCCGGCCACCGCGCTGGGCGGAGCCGCGATCCGGGCGGCGCTGGAGCGTTCGGGCGTGTCCCCCGATCAGGTGCAGTACGTGATCATGGGGCAGGTCCTCCAGGCCGGGGCCGGGCAGATGCCGGCCCGGCAGGCGGCGGTGGCCGCGGACATCCCGATGACCGTGCCGTCGCTGGCCGTGAACAAGGTGTGCCTGTCCGGCCTCGACGCGATCGCGCTGGCCGACCAGCTCATCCGGGCCGGCGAGTTCGACATCGTGGTCGCCGGCGGGATGGAGTCCATGACGAAGGCGCCGCACCTGCTCGTCGGGCAGCGCGAGGGGTACAAGTACGGCGAGGTCACGCTGCTGGACCACATGGCGTTCGACGGGCTCACCGACGCGTACGACGGCGTGTCCATGGGGGAGTCCACCGACCGGCACAGCAAGCGGTACGGGATCACCCGCGAGGAGCAGGACGGCTTCGGCGCCGCGTCGCACCAGAAGGCCGCCGCGGCGCAGAAGAACGGCGCCTTCGCCGAGGAGATCACCCCGCTGTCGGTACCGCAGAAGCGTGGCGAACCGCTGGTCATCGCCGAGGACGAGGGGATCCGCCCGGACACCACCGCGCAGACGCTGGCCAAGCTGCGGCCGGCATTCGGCAGCGACGGCACGATCACCGCCGGTACCTCCTCGCCCATCTCCGACGGCGCGGCCGCGGTCGTGGTGATGTGCCGCCGCCGCGCGGAGCAGTTGGGGTTGCCGTGGCTCGCCGAGATCGGCGCGCACGGCAACGTCGCCGGGCCGGACAACTCCCTGCACAGCCAGCCCGCGCGGGCGATCAGGCACGCGCTGGACAAGGCCGGCCTGTCCGTCGACGACCTGGACCTGATCGAGATCAACGAGGCGTTCGCGGCAGTAGGTGTCCAGTCGACGAAGGAGCTCGGCGTCAGTCCCGATATCGTCAACGTGAACGGCGGTGCCATCGCCCTGGGTCACCCGATCGGCATGTCCGGCGCCCGCCTGGTGCTCACCCTCGCGCTCGAGCTCAAGCGGCGCGGCGGTGGCCGGGGCGCGGCGGCGCTGTGCGGCGGCGGCGGTCAGGGCGACGCGCTGCTGATCCAGGTACCGGGAGACTGAACCTTTTTCAACTCGCACCGCATCGCTCCCCGAGTTGAAAAAGGTTCACTAGGAGGAGGAGCTGCGGTGCGTCCACCACCCCTGGAGTTCGCGGCCACGGTGGTGGGCGGGACGGCGACGACGGTCGAGGCCGACGGGTTCGTCGGCTACGTGTTCGGCCTGTCCGACGGCAACGGCGGCTGCCTCGTCGTGCAGCGGGCCGACGTGCCCGAACCGCACGAGGAGCCGTACTGCCTGGTCTGGGGCGCCCAGGAGGGCACCACGTACGGCGGGGTGGAGCTGGTGATCGTGCACCCGGGCGACCTCACGTTCGAGCTGACCACGCCGAACGCGGCGGAACTGGGTACCCCGCGCCGGTTCCGGATCACCTTCCCGCCGGACCGTACCGAGGAGGTGCGCGCCGGACTGTGTCGGACTCTCGGATCGGAGGTCGTCGGCTGACCGACGTACCCACGCTGGTCGATGCCGCCCGCGGCGGCGACCCGCGCGCGCTGGCCCGGCTGATCACGCTGGTCGAGAACGACGACCCGGCGCTGCCGGAGCTGGCGGCCGCGGTGACGCCGTACACGGGCAACGCCCAGGTCCTCGGGCTGACCGGGTCGCCCGGGGTGGGCAAGTCGACCACCACCAACGAGCTGGTGCGCGCGCTGCGGGCGCGCGGCCAGCGGGTCGGCGTGCTGGCCGTGGACCCGTCCAGCCCGTACACCGGCGGGGCGATCCTCGGCGACCGGGTGCGGATGCAGGACCACGCCACCGACACCGGCGTCTACATCCGGTCGATGTCCTCGCGCGGGCATCTCGGCGGCCTGGCCGCGGCGACCCCGCAGGCGGCCCGGGTACTGGAAGCCGCCGGGTGCGACGTCGTGCTCGTCGAGACCGTGGGGGTCGGGCAGGCGGAGGTGGAGGTCGCCTCGCTCGCCGACACCACGCTGGTACTGCTAGCTCCCGGGATGGGCGACGCGATCCAGGCGGTCAAGGCCGGCATCCTGGAGGTCGCCGACGTGTTCGTGGTGAACAAGGCCGACCGGGACGGCGCCGACGCGACGTACCGGGACATCCAGGGGATGCTCGGCCTGGTCTCCCGGGCGCCGGGCGAGTGGCGGCCGCCGGTGGTCCGGGCGGTGGCCGCGAAGGGTGAGGGCATCGACGACGTGCTGGCCGCGATCGACAAGCACCGCGCCTGGCTGGTCAAGCACGGCGAGCTGCAGCGCCGCCGGGAGGCGCGGGCCGCCGCGGAGGTCGAGGCGATCGCGCTGGGCACGCTGCGCGCCCATCTGGCTTCCCTGCGCGAAGGTACCGCGCTCCCGTCGCTCGCGGCCCGGGTGGCGGCCGGGTCGCTGGACCCGTTCGCGGCGGCCCGCGAGCTGCTCGCGGGCCTGCGAAGGTCGGCGTCGTGAAACTCTGGTGGTTTCTGCGAGTTTCGGGCCTGACCGGTCGGACGGTCCCCGGGGTGGCACGCCGCCGGTACGCTCCCGAGCCATGACTGATCTCGTTTCCGAGCCCGCGTCCACGATACGGGCGACGGCGGCGGTGCCGGGGCCGCCGGAGGATGCTCCTGCGCAGCCTGCACAGTCCACTGTGGACGAAGTGGTGCACCGGGCCGGTGAGCTCGCCGAAAAGGCCGGGGACGCGGTACAGGGGGCGGCCGCGAACGTGGTGACCCGGATCCGCAACAACGCGACGGTCGCGGCCGGTCGCGGTCGCACCACGATCGGCAACGAGGTCGTCGAGAAGATCGCCGGCATCGCCGCCCGCGAGGTACCGGGCGTCCACGACCTCGGCGGCGACGTCGCCCGGGTGCTCTCCGCCGTCAAGGAGAAGCTGCACCTCGGCGAGGAGAGCGCCGCGCAGGGTGTGTCGGTGAAGCTGGAGGGCAAGGCTGCCGAGATCACCGTCGTGATCGTCATCGAGTTCGGCTTCCAGGTCTTCTCGGTCACCGAGAAGGTCCGCGAGAAGGTGATCAGCTCGGTGGAGAACCTGCTCGGCCTGGACGTTGTCTCCGTCGATGTCACGGTCGACGACGTGCACGTACCCGAGGAGGGCGCGGTGTCCGCCGACGCCGAGCGGGCCAAGGGGTACGTCGCCGAGACGAAGGCGATCGTCGTCGGTCAGTGAGTTTCAGCTGACCGACAGCGTGGAGATGGTGATCGGCAGCCGGGGGTGGCCGCCGCCGGGGTCGGGCGCGTAAGCGCCGTCGTCGCCGGCCGCGGCCGCCTCGTCCACGACACCCATGCCCGCCATCACCGTTCCGAAGGGCGTGAACGCGGGCGGGATCGGCGAGTCCTTATAGACGATGAAGAACTGGCTGCCGTTGGCGTCCTTGCCGGAGTTGGCCAGTGCGACCGTGCCGCGCGGGTACACGACCAGGCCGGGGGTACCGGACGGCCGGAGCAGCGGACGGGTGCCGGCCAGCTCGTCGGCGAAGGCGTAGCTCGGGCCGCCCCGACCGGTACCGCTCGGATCGCCGCACTGCAGGAGGTAGATCTCGTCGGTCACCAGCCGGTGGCACCCGGTCTCGTCGAAGAAGTGCCGGCCGGCGAGGAACGTGAAACTCGCCACCGTGCACGGCGTCCGGCCGGCGTCGAGCTTGACCAGGATCGGGCCGTGGTTCGTGCTGATCGACATCGTCCGGGTACCGGTCCGGTGCGTCCGGCTGTGCGGTGGGATGCCGACGTTGCGCTGGTACTGCTTCGTGGCCGGGTTGGCGGCCCACCAGCGGCACCCGTCGGCGTCGGGTACCGGATGAGCGGCCGCGGCCGGTCGGGAGCCGGACGCCTGCGCCGGATGGGGATGGTGTGCGCGGGAGATGTTCCAGGTCACGAGGCCGACGAGCAGGCTCAGTACCACGACGCCGGCGCCGATGCCGACGGCGAATGGCACCTTCCAGCGCTGGCGGGCGGCGGGCGGCCGCTCCTCGGCGGCCGGTTCCTCCACCGGCGGCTGGTCTTCCTCCGCGGGCGGCTGGTCTTCGGCCGCTTCCGGCGGCACGGTCTCCTTGTCCGGCTCGGTCGGCTGCCGTTCGGGTTCCACCTGGGCAAGGGTAGGGGCGTCCTTCGCCACACGACGACCTGAGTCCTTAGTAATCGTTCAGGTCGCCATCTAGACTCGCCCCATGGATGAGAGCGGGATCGCCACGGGCCGGGAACGGTGGCAGGCCCGGTACGACGCCGCGGTGCGGCGGGACGCCGACTTCACCACGCTGTCCGGTGTTGAGGTCGACCCGGTCTACGGGCCGCCGCCCGGGGCTGACGTGCCCGGGTTCGAGCGGATCGGCTGGCCCGGCGAGTACCCGTACACCCGGGGCCTGTACCCGACCGGGTACCGCGGGCGGGCCTGGACCATCCGCCAGTTCGCGGGCTTCGGCAACGCCAGGCAGACCAACGAGCGCTACAAGCTCATCCTGGGCGCCGGTGGCGGTGGCCTGTCGGTCGCGTTCGACATGCCGACGCTGATGGGCCGGGACTCCGACGACGCGAAGGCGCTCGGTGAGGTTGGTCACTGCGGGGTGGCGATCGACTCGGCCAAGGACATGGCGATCCTGTTCCACGGAATCGACCTTGCCGGCGTGACGACCAGCATGACGATCTCCGGGCCGGCCGTGCCGGTCTTCTGCATGTACCTGGTCGCGGCCGAACGGCAGGGCGCGGACCTGGCCAAGCTGGACGGCACGCTGCAGACCGACATCTTCAAGGAGTACATCGCGCAGAAGGAGTGGCTCTTCCCGCCCGAGCCGCACCTGCGGCTGATCGGCGACCTGATGGAGTACTGCGCCCGCGAGATCCCCCGCTACAAGCCGCTGTCGGTGTCCGGGTACCACATCCGCGAGGCCGGCTCGACCGCCGCACAGGAGCTGGCGTACACGCTCGCGGACGGGTTCGGTTACGTGGAGCTTGGTCTGTCGCGGGGCCTGGACGTGAATACGTTCGCGCCCGGCCTGAGCTTCTTCTTCGACGCGCACGTCGACTTCTTCGAGGAGATCGCGAAGTTCCGGGCGGCGCGGCGGATCTGGGCCCGGTGGATGCGCGACGAGTACGGGGCCACCAGCGAGAAGGCGCTGTGGCTGAAGTTCCACACGCAGACCGCCGGGGTGTCGCTGACCGCGCAGCAGCCGGTGAACAACGTCGTCCGTACCGCCGTCGAGGCGCTGGCCGCGGTCCTCGGCGGGACCAACTCCCTGCACACCAACGCGCTGGACGAGACGCTGGCGCTGCCGACCGACGAGACGGCCGAGATCGCGCTGCGCACCCAGCAGGTGCTGATGGAGGAGACCGGGGTCACCAACGTGGCCGATCCGCTCGGCGGGTCGTGGTACGTGGAGGCGCTCACCGACCGGCTGGAGGCCGAGGCGGAGGCGATCTTCTCGCGCATCCGCGACATGGGCCGCGACGGCACCATTACCAGCGGGATCCTGCGCGGGATCGAGGACGGCTGGTTCACCGCCGAGATCGCCGAGTCGGCGTTCGTCTACCAGCAGGGGCTGGAACGGGGTACCAAGAAGATCGTCGGGGTGAACGCGCACACCGCGACGGTGACCAAGCCCCTGGAGATCCTGCGCATCTCGCACGAGGTCGAGCGGGCCCAGCGGGAGGCACTCAGCCAGCGGCGCGCCGGCCGCGACCAGGCCGCGGTGGACGCGAGCCTCAAGCGGATGGTCGAGGTCGCCCGTACCGACGAGAACCTGGTACCGGCGATGCTGGATGCGGCCCGCGCCGAGGCGACGCTCGGTGAGATCTGCGACGCGCTGCGCGCCGAGTGGGGCGGGTACCGGGAGCCGGCCCGGTTCTGACCGCGGCCGACCTGCGCGGCGCGCTGCGACGGGCCGGTTGACGGCACGGGTACGGTGCACCCGCGGGTTTCCGAAGGCGTGCCAGACTAGGCAGCATGACCGATCCTCGTACCAAGTCGTCGTCGATCTTCACCCGCGGCGCGGTGGATCTCAGCACGCTGCGTACCCCTCCGCCGGCGCCCACCCCGGCGCAGCCCGCGCCGCCGCCGGCCGCGCAGCCTGCGCCACCGCCGGCCGCGCAGCCCGCCGCCGTACCGGCCCCGCGCGGCGGCGGCGTGACGATCATCGACGTGACCGAGGCGACGTTCCAGTCCGAGGTCCTGGAGCGGTCGTTGGAGACCCCGGTCGTCATCGACTTCTGGGCCGAATGGTGCGGACCGTGCAAGCAGCTCTCGCCGATCCTGGAGAAGCTCGCGATCGAGGGCAACGGGGCGTGGGTACTGGCCCGGGTGGACGTGGACGCCAACCCGCGGCTGGCGCAGATGTTCCGGGTACAGGGCATCCCGATGGTGTACGCGGTGGTCAGCGGCCAGCCAGTGGACGCGTTTACTGGCGTGGTACCCGAGACCCAGCTGCGGCAGTGGATCGACGCGGTGGTCAAGGCCGGTGGGGTGGCGGTCGAGCCGGCGAGCGATTCGCGGCTGGAAAGCGCCGACGACGCCCTCATGGCCGGGGATCTCGACACCGCCGAGCACGCGTACAAGAAGATCCTCGCGGAGACCCCGGCGGAGACCGCGGCCGAGGCCGGGCTCGCGCAGGTCGCGCTGCTGCGGCGGGTACAGGGGGTGGATCCGGCGACGGTACTGGCGAAGGCCGCGGCTGCGCCGGACGAGGTCGCGGCACAAACCCTCGCGGCCGACGTCGAGATGCTGTCCGGCCGGGCCGAGGATGCCTACCGCCGCCTGGTCGAACTGGTCCGCCGGTCGGCCGGCCCCGACCGGGAAGCCGCGCGGCAGCACCTGGTCTCGCTGTTCACCGTCGCCGGGCCGGACGACCCCGCGGTGGCCGCCGCCCGCCGCCAACTCGCCAACGCGCTCTTCTAGGCCGCCGTCCGATGCGCCGGATCGCCGTCCTCGACGCGCCGAGCAACCTGGGGTTGCGGCCGCCCACCGCGACCTCGGTACCGGGCTGCGCCAAGGCGCCCGGCGCACTGCGCGACCAGGGACTGCTGGCCCGGCTGGGCGCCCGGGACGCGGGCTGCCTGACCCCGCCGCGCTTCGACCCCGGCGACTGGCAGCCCGGCGACGGCGTGTGCCATGCCGAGTCGATCGGGTGGTACTCGCGCCGCCTGGCCGACCGGATCGGTGCGATTCTCGACGCCGGTGAGTTTCCGGTCGTCCTCGGCGGCGACTGCTCGATCCTGCTGGGTTCCACGCTCGCGCTGGCACGGATGCGCAGCCGGGACGGCCTGCCGTACGGCCTGGTCTACCTCGACGGGCACTCGGACTTCCGGCACCCGGGCAACGCCTCCTACGTCGGTGCGGCGGCGGGCGAGGATCTGGCCCTGGCCACCGGGCGCGGCCAGCCGGACCTGACCGACATGGAGGGACTGCGGCCGTACCTGCGCGACGAGCACGTCGTCCTGCTCGGCATCCGTCCCCAGGACGAGTACCGTCTCGATCTGCAGGCCGCCGGCGTCGCGTACCGGGAGGTACCGCAACTACGCGCCGACGGTGCCGGACGGACCGCCCAGTGGGCCCGTGAGCACCTCGTCGACTGCACCGGCTTCTGGCTGCACGTCGACGTCGACGTCCTCGACCCGGCGGTGATGCCCGCGGTCGACGCGCCCGACGACGGCGGCATCGCCTACGCCGAGCTGGAACTGCTCATCGCCGGCCTGGTCGCCGCGCCGGACTGCCTCGGCATGCAGGTCACCGTCTTCGACCCCGACTACGACCCGGACGGCGCCTACGCCCGGGAACTGGTCGGCTCGCTGGTGACCGGTCTCGCCCCGCTGCTGCGAACGGCGGGGGACGAGCCGCCGCCCGCCCCGCGGGTCGCGGAGCCCGCTCCGCCGGCCGTCCGCGCACCCCGTCGCTCGTCCCGCCCCGCGCGGGGCGCCGCCAGGGGCGCCTGAGCGTGGCGGGAACCGAAGCACCGGACCACATCGGCTGTGCCAGTAACTGAGTTGTCCGGACCCGCCGCGCGCCGGTCGACTGTCCGCATGGCTGAAGTCGCGGGGGTGGCGGACGGCAGGCGTTGCATCTGGCGCAGGTGTTCGCCACCGCGGACCGGGGCCGGCTGGCTGACCGGTGGCGTCGACCGGATGGTGTCTCTCACCGGAAACACCGCGGTGTATCTGCAATGCGCGCGGAGACGGCACTGCGGCGCGCCAACCGGATCGTCCTCGTCCGGCTCACCGGCGACACGCTGGCCGGCGGGCTGGATCTGCTCGGGATCGCCGCGCCGTTCCCGATCTAGGGCCGCAGCGCCCGCAACTGTTCGAGGCGGCGGGGCACGTAGACCTCCTCGTCGAGTTCCAGCAGCGTCCCCCAGGGCAGCGGCTGGTCCACGAGTACGTCACCGTCCTCGACGATCCGGACCGGTACCAGCGTGTTGCCCCGCTCGGCGAGCTGGCCGGCGAGTTCGCGCAGCACGATGATCGTCTCGGCGAGCCGGTCGGCCAGCCCGCGCAGGCCGCCGTACGCGGCCACGTACCGGTCCAGCTCGGCCAGATCCGTCCGCTCGCGGTCGTCGTAGGCGACCTTCTCGCCGACCAGCACCGCCTCGGTGACCGCGATCAGCTCCTCGTGGTTGTGGACCACGTTCGCGGTGATCTGCTCAGCGGTCCACCCGCCGTCGGCCGGCGCCCGGAACCCGCCGGCCGCCAGCTCGTCGATGAAGTCGGCATAGGCGTCCATGCCCGCATACGTTAGCCCAGGAGCTTGAAGAACTGACCCGCGAGCGGTACCGCCCCGGCGGTGCTGAGGCCGCCTTCCTGGATGAACACCGCTAACGCGAGGTCGCCGCGGAACCCGATGAACCAGGAGTGGGTGCGGTCGGGGTGGGCATCGTCGAACTGCGCCGTGCCGGTCTTGCCGGAGATCGCCGGTCCCGGCGTGTTCGCCAGCGACTTCGCGGTCCCGCTCGTGACGACCTCGCGCATCATCTGGTGCATCGCGTCCACCGTGCTCTGCTTGAGCGCGGCCTGGTCGGCGGCCGGCTTGCCGGGTGCCGGGTCGGTCACCAGGTGCGGCTGCTTCCACTGGCCGCGGGCCAGCGCCGCGGCGGCGCCGGCCATCGCGATCGGGGAGACCTGCGTGGTGCCCTGCCCGAACGCCGCCGCGGCGCGCTGGACGTCGCTCTCGTTGACCGACACCTTGCCGGTGAACGCGTCGACGCCGAGGTCCCACGGGATGCCGATGCCCAGTTGAGCAGCGGTGTCGTGCAGGCCGGTCGGGCCGAGCTTGTCGTAGAGCCGAGCGAAGGCCGTGTTGCACGACTGGGCGAAGTCCTGGTGCAGCGGGAAGGTACCCAGGTGCTCGCCCTCGACGTTGCTGAAGTTGCGGCCACCGACGTTGAACGTCTGCGTGCACTCGATCGGCGTGTTGGCGTCGGCCTGGCCGGACTCCAGGACGTGCGTGGCGGTGACCGACTTGAAGGTCGAGCCCGGCGGTACCTGTGCGGTCAACCCCAGGTTGAGCGCGGCGGAACCGGGCCCGTTGCCGACCGCGACGACCGCGCCGTCGCTGACCCGGATCGCGACGATCGCGGCGGGCTTGGCCACCCCGGCCAGGGCCTGGTCCGCCGTGTTCTGCGTCCTGGTGTCGATCGTCGTCTTGAGCGGTTGGCCGGCCGCCGCGTCGGTGTGGAAGAGGATCTTCTCCGCGTCGGTGCTGCCCGGCTTCTGCGCGATCGACACGATGACCCCGGACTTGCCGCGCAGCCGGTCGTCGTACTTCTCCTCCAGGCCGCCGTACCCGACCACGTCGCCGAGCTGGTACTTGCCCGGGTTGGCGTCCATCCGCTCCTTGTTGACGTCGTCGACGTGCCCCAGCAGCGCCCGCGCGAAGACCGTGCTGGGCGCGAGCGAGCGGGTACCCCGGTGGAACGAGGTACCGGCGAGGTCGTAGATCCGCGGCTTGATCTGCTCGTACACCGCGTCGCGCAGCAGGACGACCTCGACGAAGTCGTCCGGCTTGGCGGCCTTGATCCGGGCCGGCAGGTCGGCCAGGTCCACGTCGACCTTGACCGACTTGAACGCGTCGCCGAGCGCCTTGACCAGGCCATTGACGTCGGTGACGTTCTTCGGTACCACGCCGACGTCGACGACCTGCTGGTTGCTCACGATCGGCTGGCCGGCGCCGTCGAGGATCTCGCCACGCGGCGCGTCGGTCGTCTTGAACGTGAGCTTGTCACCGTCGGTAACCACTGCGGCGAAGACCGCCGGCTCCCAGATCGGCTTCCACTTGCCATCGGCGAAAGTCAGCCGCAGCGTGGTCTGGTAGTTCCAGGTCACGCCGGTGGCGATCGGCCAGGACACGTCGACCGGCGCCGCGGCGTCGTTCTTGGTGACCTTCGCCTTGCCGGCCTTGAGCGTGGGCTTCAGCGTGGCGAGGTCGCCGCTCAGCGCCTTGATCTTGGCAGCCACGTCCGCGCCGGCGAGCTGCGTACCGTCCGCCGAGATCAGCGGCAGGTCGGCCTTGAACTGGCCGGTCCGCCAGCCGTCCAGGAAGGCGCTCACGGCCGGGTCCGGGGACGGCTGGTGCGAGCAGGCGACCAGGCCGCCGAGCAGCAGGGGTACCGCGAACAGGGCGGCCACGCGACGGATCACCGGCATGAGGGGCATTCTGTCCCACCCTGTCCAGCCGTCGCAGACCCACCGACGCCGGTCGTGAAGTTCGTCGCTGATCTGTCATCCGCGACTCCCGCACGGCGCGGTCGCCGCGGCGAGCGGACGTCTAGTCTCGGCCGCGGAATACGGACAGTGACCGCGAGCATGAGCCGATCGTCGAGCCGGCCGCATAAGCTGGCGGGAGAAGGACCCACAACGTCGTGGGGGCGAGGGGAGTGCACTCATGAAGCGGCGTGCGGCGACCGGCGTCGGCGCGTCCGGCGAGATCGACGAGGCACCGCAGGACTTAGCGGAGGCTTCGGCCGCGGTCCCGGCCGACCGGCCGCTCGCGGTCGCTGTGGCGGAGACAGAGGACAGCGAGCTGAACGAGCCGCTACCGGACGCGGAGCGGCTGGTCGCCGAGGCGGTCGTACTCGCGGGTGACGACCTGGACACCGCGCGGCTGGTCCGCCGGTACTGGCGGTTCGCGCCGGACGAGGAGCTGGTCGGGCTGAGCTGCGCCGAGATGGTACAGGCGGCGCGCGAGCACCGGGAGCTGGCGCGGCAGCGGGTACCCGGTGAGCTGAAGCTCCAGGTCGACGAGACCCCCGACGGCGAGCTGACCCGCATCAAGATCGTGACCGACGACATGCCGTTCCTCGTGGACACGGTCACCGCCGCCCTCGCCTCCCGGGACCTGTCGGTGCACCTGCTGGTACACCCGCTGATGGTGGTCCGCCGGGAGCCGCTGGGCGCGCTGGTCGAGGTCTGCGCCGACGTGGAGCCCGACGACGCGATCGCCGGCGACCTGATCGAGAGCTGGATGCTCCTGCACGTGGACCGGGTTCGGGAGACCGGCCAGCGCGAGGAGCTGCTGCGCGACCTCAAGCGGGTACTGACCGACGTGCGCGAGGCGGTCGAGGACTGGCCGAAGATGCGCGCCCAGGCATTGAGCCTGGCCGACGAGCTGTCCACGGCGCAGCTGCCGGTACCGGACCGGGACATCACCGACTCCGTGGAACTGCTGCGCTGGCTGGTCGACGACCATTTCACGTTCCTCGGCTACCGCGAGTACCGGCTGGTCGACGGGCAGATACTGGAGGCCGTCCTGGGTACCGGGCTGGGCGTCCTGCGCGGCGACCAGACCCAGGCGCGCAGCCTCGCCACGCTGACCCCGGAGGCGTACGCCCGGGCGCTGGAGAAGCGCCTGCTGATCATCACGAAGGCCAACTCCCGGTCGACCGTGCACCGCTCGGCCTACCTCGACTACATCGGCTTCAAGATGTTCGACGCCGACGGCAACGTGGTCGGCGAGAAGCGGTTCCTCGGCCTGTTCTCCTCGACCGCGTACCAGGGCTCGGTCCGCGAGTTGCCGGTCGTGCGCCGCAAGGTGGCCGCGGTCCTGGAGCACTCGGGCCTGTCCCCGCGCAGCCACTCCGGCCGCGACCTGGTCGCCGTGCTGGAGGACTATCCCCGCGACGAGCTGTTCCAGATCAAGACCGACGACCTGTACGACGCGGTGATGGGGGTACTGCGCCTGGCCGGGCGGCGGCAGCTGCGGCTGTTCGTCCGGCCGGACGCCTATGGGCGGTTCGTGTCCTGCCTGGTCTTCCTGCCCCGCGACCGGGTCACCACGGAGAACCGGCTCAAGATCCAGGAGATCCTGCTCCGCGAGCTGAACGGCATCGGGGTGGACTACGCCACCCGGGTCGGCGAGTTGCCGCTGGCCCGGATCCACTTCATCGTCCGCACCGACCCGGTCGACCCGCCCGGCCGGGTGGACGCCGCGCGAATCCAGGACCTGCTGGCCGAGGCGACCCGGGACTGGGACGACGACTTCCACCTGATCCTGGACCGCAAGGTCGGCGACGAGCAGAGCCGCTGGCTGTACGGCCGGTACGCCGGCGCGCTGCCCGACGCGTACAAGGACGAGCACACCCCGTACGAGGCCGTCAAGGACCTGGCCAAGCTGGAGCTGCTCGACGAGCCCGGCGACCTGTCCATGCACGTGTACCGGCGCCGCCAGGACGACCACAACGTGCGGTTCAAGGTATTCCGGTACGGCGAGCCGATGATGCTGTCCACTGTGCTGCCGGTCCTGCACTCGCTCGGGGTACGGGTGACCGACGAGCGCCCGTACGAGATCCGGCGCGCCGACGCCACCATCTATCTGTACAACTTCGGCCTGATCCTGCCCGAGGGCGCCAAGGAGCTGCCGGTGATCCGGCCGCACATGGAGAACGCGTTCTCCGCGGCCTGGCGGGGCGAGGCCGAGGTCGACGGCTTCAACGGGCTGGTCGCCCGCGCCGGGCTGACCTGGCGCCAGGTGGTCATCCTGCGTGCCTACGCCAAGTACCTGCGCCAGGCCGGCACGGTGTACTCGCAGGAGTCGATGGAGGCGACCCTTGTCGCCAACCCGGACATCGCCGAGCTGCTGGTCAACCTCTTCCAGACCCGGTTCGCCCCGAACGGCGGCCTGTCCGACGAGGACCGCTCGCTGCGCGGCAAGGAACTGGTGACCGCGATCGGGCAGCGCCTGGACGCGGTGGAGAGCCTCGACCAGGACCGGATCCTGCGCGCGTACCTGACGCTGATCCAGGCGACGCTGCGGACGAGCTTCTTCCAGCGCGGCGGCGACGGGCGGCCCAAGTCGTACGTCGCGTTCAAGCTGGAGCCGCGGGCGATCCCGGAGCTGCCCGCGCCCCGGCCGCGGTACGAGATCTTCGTGTACGCGCCGCGCTTCGAAGGGGTACACCTGCGGTTCGGGCCGGTGGCCCGGGGCGGGCTGCGCTGGTCGGACCGGCGCGACGACTTCCGCACCGAGATCCTCGGCCTGGTCAAGGCGCAGATGGTGAAGAACGCGGTGATCGTACCGGTCGGTGCGAAGGGCGGCTTCGTCCTCAAGCAGGCGCCGACCGAGCGCGATGCGTTCTTCGCCGAGGGCGTGACCTGCTACAAGCTGTTCATCCAGGCGCTGTTGGACGTCACCGACAACCTGGTGGCCGGCGTGGTCGTCCCGCCCCGCGACGTGGTCCGGCACGACGGCGACGACCCGTACCTCGTGGTCGCGGCGGACAAGGGCACCGCGACGTTCTCCGACATCGCCAACCAGATCTCGGTACGGAACAGGTTCTGGCTCGGCGACGCGTTCGCCTCCGGCGGTTCGGCCGGGTACGACCACAAGAAGATGGGCATCACCGCGAAGGGTGCCTGGGAGTCGGTCAAGCGGCACTTCAGAGAGCTGGGACTGGACACCCAGGCCGAGGACTTCACGGTCGTCGGGATCGGCGACATGTCCGGCGATGTGTTCGGCAACGGGATGCTGCTGTCCGAGCACATCAAGCTGGTCGCCGCGTTCGACCACCGGCACGTGTTCCTCGACCCTTCACCCGACCCCGCGACCTCGTACGCGGAGCGGCAGCGGATGTTCGCCCTGCCGCGAAGCTCGTGGGCCGACTACGACACCACGAAGATCTCCGCGGGCGGCGGCGTCTGGCCGCGTACCGCCAAGTCCATCCCGGTGTCCTCGCAGGCCCGCGCCGCGCTCGGCCTGTCCGACACCACCACGGCGCTCGCCCCCGCCGAGTTGCTGAGCGCGATCCTGCAGGCTCCCGTCGACCTGCTGTGGAACGGCGGCATCGGCACCTACGTCAAGGCCAGCACCGAGTCGCACGCCGACGTCGGCGACAAGGCCAACGACGCGATCCGGATCAACGGGCGGCAACTGCGCGCCCGGGTCGTCGGCGAGGGTGGCAACCTGGGCCTGACCCAGCGTGGCCGGATCGAGTACGCGATGACCGGCGGGCACATCTGCACAGACTTCCTCGACAACTCGGCCGGCGTGGACTGTTCCGACCACGAGGTCAACATCAAGATCCTGCTCAACCCGCTGGTCGCCCGCGGCGAGCTGGGCCAGGCCGAACGGGACGCGCTGCTGCAGGAGATGACCGACGAGGTCGGTGCGCTCGTGCTGCGGGACAACTACGACCAGGCCACCGCGCTGGGCAACGCGCGGGCGCAGACCCACTCGCTGCTGCCGGTACACCGGCGGATGCTGGCCGACCTGGAGCGCGACGGGCGGCTGGACCGCGAGCTGGAGGCGATGCCCAGCGACGAGGAACTGGCCGAGCGGTTCGCCACCGGTACCGGGCTGACCTCGCCGGAGTTCGCGGTACAGCTCGCCTACGTGAAGATCGCGCTGGAACAGGAGATCCTCGCCTCCTCGCTGCCCGACGACGAGTGGACCCACCAGGTACTGCTCGACTACTTCCCGACGCCGCTGCGGGAGCGGTACGCCGACGCGATGGCCGGTCACCGGCTGCGGCGGGAGATCGTCACGACCGGGATCGTCAACGAGGTGGTCAACCGGGGCGGCAGCTCCTTCGTGTACCGGGCGGTCGAGGAGACCGGCGCGTCGCCGGCCGACGTCATCCGGGGGTACCTGATCGTGCGCGACGCCTACGGGCTGCGCGAGCTGTGGCAGGCGATCGAGGAGCTGGACAACCGGGTACCGACGGCCGCGCAGACCGCCCTGTACCTGGAGACCCGCCGGCTGCTCGACCGGGCCGTACGCTGGCTGGTCACCAACCGCCGGGTACCGCTGGACGTCACCGGTGAGATCGCCCGGCTGCGACCCGGCCTGGCCCGGCTGCTGCCCGAGCTGGGTTCGCTCTTCCGCGGCCGGGAACGCGAGGCGCTGGAAGCGCGCTGCGAGCAGGTGAGCGCGCTGGGCATCCCCGAGCGCATCGCCGAGTGGGCCACCCGCATCATGTACGGCTTCGGCCTGCTCGACATCGTCGGCCTCGCCGACGCCCTCGGCCGGGACACCACCGAGGTCGCCGGCGTGTACTTCGTGCTCTCCGAGCGGTTCCGGGTCGACGAGCTGCTCTCCCGCATCTCCGACCTGCCCCGCAACGACCGCTGGGAGACGCTGGCCCGGATGGCGCTGCGCTACGACCTCTACGCCGCCCTGGCCGCGCTGACCTCCGAAGTGCTCGCCTCGACCTCGGCTCGGGAGACCAGCGAGGACCGGGTCACCGAATGGGAGCACGCCAACGCCGACGCGCTGGCCCGGGCCCGCAACGCGATCGGGGACTTCGAGGACAGCCGGGCCGACCTCGCGGCGTTGTCGGTACTCCTTCGCCAGATCCGCACGCTGGTCCGGACCGCCGGGGCATGAGGGGGCCCAGTCAGGCGTGCGGCAGGAGGCCGAGCGCCGCGGCGGCGGCCCAGCCGTTGGCGCGGCTGGCGCCGTAGGTGGTGACGAACGCCCGTACCCCCGAGGGACGCCAGCTCGACGGCCAGCCCATCTCGACCGCCACCACGGGGTGCGTGGTTGCCAGATCCTCGATCAGCCGGGCGGTACCGGGCAGCCGGTGCAGGTTGCGCCCGACGACGACGATCGACCGGGTACCGGCGGCGACGCGCAGCGCCTCGACCGATACGTTGCGGTACCCGACCTGGAGAGGCTCGGTGCCGTTCAGGTGCGGCCCCAGTCCCCACGGGACACCCGGCCCGACCGCGATGTTGATCTCCGCGTCGGACTCCAGTACCTGCACGATCAGCGGCGTACCGAGCCCCGCGAGCGAGCCCTCGACGCGAAGCGCGCGCTGCGCCGCCCGGTACCCGATGCCCTCCTCGGTCGGCCCGGCGGCCCGGGCGGCGACGGCCCAGGCGGCGAGGCCGGACATCCGCTCGGCCGCCTCCTCAACCCGGGTCAGCGGCAGCCAGCCCGCCTGGACCCCGGCGACGATCTCCCGGATGGTCGCCTCGACCAGGTCGGCGTCGACCCGCGAGCCCAGGCAGAGCAGGTCGTTGCCCGCCGCGAGGGCGCGGGCCGCGGCAGCTGCCGTACCACCGGCGACCGCGGCCGCCGCGTGCATCTCCAGCGCGTCGGTGACCACCACGCCGGCGAAGCCCAGCTCCCGGCGCAGCAGGTCCACCATGGCGGCCCGGGACAGGGTCGCGGGCAGGTCGCCGGTGAGCACCGGTACCCGGATGTGCGCGGTCATGACCGCCTGGGTACCGGCCTTGATCGCAGCGGCGAACGGCGCCAGGTCGCGCTCGCGCAACACGTCCATGCCGACGTCGACGGTGGGCAGGTCGAGGTGCGAGTCGGTACTCGTGCCGCCGTGGCCGGGGAAGTGCTTGACGCACGCGGCCACGCCGACGGACTGCAGCCCGACGACGGCAGCCGCGGACTGCGCGGCGACCCGGGCCGGGTCCGACCCGAACGACCGGGTACCGATGACCGGGTTGTCGTCGGCGGAGTTGACGTCAACGGTCGGCGCGAGGTTCACGTTGAACCCGGTGGCCAGCAGGTCCAGCCCGATCGCCCGGTAGATCCGCTCGGTGAGCGCCACGTCGTCGATCGCGCCGAGCGCGGCGTTGCCCGGGTACGGGCTGCCGTGGGCGTGGGCCAGCCGGGTGACGTCGCCGCCCTCCTCGTCGATGGAGAGCAAAAGGTCGGAGCGGACGTCCAGTAGTTGCCCGGTCAGCGCGGTCAACTGGTCCCGGTCGACGATGTTGTACCCGAAGATGATGCACCCGACCAGACCCTCGCCGATCAGCTCGGTGATCCAGGCCGGGGCCACCTGGCCGCGGAAGGCCGGGAGAAGGGTACGCAGGGCGAGCCGCCGCAGCCCCGGATCGATCCGCCCCGGATCAGTCGCCACACTCGTTCCCCTCCGGCCGCCGGCACCTCTACCCAATGGTGCGGCGTGGCCATCCCGATCGTCAGGACGGGGTAACGGCTCGGCGGAGGGCCCGACCTGGCCTCTTCACCGTACGCTACCGATATCCTCACGCTTCAGACCCAAATTAGGAAAGTTTCCTAAACGATAGAGGTAACACCGCGATGAGCTCAACCCGCCTTCCGGGTACGCCTCGGCTCCTGCGCGCGATCAATGACCGCGCCGCGCTGGAGTTGTTGCTGGATCAGGGCCCTTTGACCCGGGCGCAACTCGGCGAGCTGACTGGTTTGTCCAAGGTAACGGCTTCCCAGCTCGTGGAAAGGTTGGAGGAGCGAGGGCTGGTTTCCCGGGTCGGCGAGCAGGCCGGCGGGCGCGGTCCGAACGCCTCGCTGTACGCGGTCGTACCCACCAGCGCGTTCGTCGTCGGCGTCGAGGTCGGGCCGGAACGCGCGGTGGCCGCCTGCGCCGACATCACCGGCGCCGTGGTCGGCCGGGTCGAGCAGTCCACCCACGACACCGACGATCCGGTCGGCGTGGTCCACAACGCGGTGATCGAGGCGGCCCACAGCGGGAAGGCTCCCATCGGCAAGGTGCGCCGGGTGGTCCTGGGCAGCCCTGGTCTGGTCGACCCGGCCACCGGCGACCTGTCCTTCGTCTTCGACCTGCCGCGCTGGCAGCGGGGCCTGCTCGCGGCGCTGCGCGAGGACCTCAAGCGCGCCGTCGTCTTCGAGAACGACGTGAACCTCGCCGCGGTCGCGGAGGCGCACACCGGGGCCGCCAAGGGCGTCGACGACTTCGTCCTGCTCTGGCTCGGCCGGGGCGTCGGTATGGCGGTCGTTCTCAACGGCCGGCTGCACCGCGGAGTCAGCGGAGCGGCCGGCGAGATCGGGTACCTGCCGGTGGCCGGGGCGCCGGTGCCGCGCGGCGGCCGGGCCAAGGGCGGCTTCAAGGAGCTCGCGGTCGCCGACGCGGTCCGGGCCGTGGCGCGCGAGCACGGCTTCCGCGCCCCGACCGCGCAGGACGCGGTACAGGCGGCGGTCAACGCGGGTACCCAGGGCGGGCCGGTCCTGGACGAGCTGGCCCGCCGGCTGGCGCTAGGGCTCGCGGCCGCGTGTGTCGTGCTTGATCCGGCCCTGGTGGTACTGGCCGGCGAGGTCGGCGTGGCCGGCGGCGTGGCGCTGGCGCACCGGGTACAGCACGAGGTGGCCGCGATCGCACCGGTGTCGCCGCGGGTGGTGGTGTCCGAGGCGGTCAGCGAGCCGGTCCTGCACGGCGCGCTGCTCACCGCGCTCGACGCGACGCGCGACGAGGTCTTCGGCTCGACCATCGGCGGCTGACCGCCGCGTGGTTGGATATCCGCGTGCGGGAACCCGATCCAGACCTGGTCGTCGACCTCCGCCACGCCACCGTCACCCGGGGTGGCAAGGACCTGGTCCGCGACGTGGACTGGCAGGTTGAGCTGGACGAGCGGTGGGTCGTCCTCGGACCCAACGGCGCCGGTAAAACCACGCTGCTCAACCTCGCCGGCGCCCGGCTGCACCCGAGCGCGGGGACGGTGGACGTCCTCGGCGAGCGGCTCGGCCGGGTCGACGTGTTCGAGCTGCGTACCCGCATCGGCCTCGCGACCGTCGGGCTGCACGACCGGATGCCGCCCGAGGAGTCCGTTCTCGACGCGGTGATGACCGCGGCCTGGTCGGTGGTCGGCCGGTTCCGGGAGAGCTACGACCCGCCCGACCGGCGCCGGGCCCGCGCGCTGCTCGGGCAGCTCGGCGTCGGCGGGCTCGCCGACCGGCGGTACGGGACGCTGTCGGAGGGGGAGCGCAAGCGGGTACAGATCGCCCGCGCGCTGATGACCGACCCGGAGCTGCTGCTGCTCGACGAGCCGGCCGCCGGGCTGGACCTGGGTGGCCGGGAGGACCTGGTACGGCGCCTGGCCGAGCTGGCCGCCGATCCGGACGCGCCGGCGATCGTTCTCGTCACCCACCACGTCGAGGAGATCCCGCCGGGGTTCACCCACGCGCTGCTGCTGCGCGAGGGCGGCGTGGTCGCATCCGGCCTGCTCCGCGAGACGGTCACCAGCGCCAACCTGTCCAAGACCTTCGACCTGCCGCTGCGGGTGGGGCAGTCGGCCGGCCGCTTCTCGGCGCGGGCCGCATGAAGGTCGTGGTGGTCGGCAGCGCCAACCTGGACCTGGTGGCCACGGCGCCGGCACTGCCCCGGCCGGGGGAGACCGTGCTCGGGCGCGACTTCTCGCAGGTACCCGGCGGGAAGGGCGCCAACCAGGCGATCGCGGCGGTACGGGCCGGGGCGGCGGCCACCTTCATCGGCGCGATCGGCTCCGACGCCTTCGGGGTCACCCTCCGCGCCCGGCTGGTCGCGTCCGCGGTGGACAGCTCGCTGGTTCGGGTGGTGTACGGCGGGTCGGGAGTCGCGTTGATCGTCGTCGACGACACCGGCGAGAACATGATCGTGGTGGCGCCCGGCGCCAACGCCGCGCTGACCTCGCTCACCGAACCGGACCTCGCGGCGATCGCCGGCGCGGACGTCCTGCTGCTCCAGTTGGAGATCCCGGTCGAGACCGTGACCGCGGCCGCGCAGGCCGCGCGATCCACCGGTATCAGAGTGGTGCTCAACGCCGCCCCAGCTCGCGCCTTGCCGGACGCGCTTGCGGCGTCGGTCGATCTCCTGGTGGTCAACCAGGTCGAGGCGGCCGCGCTGGCACCGCTGACTCCGGTCGGCGTGGACGAGGTGCTCGACCCTGCCGACGCCGATCCCTGGACGCTGGTGGAGGCGCTGCTGGAGCAGGTACCCCGGGTGGTGCTCACGCTCAGCGCGGCCGGCGCCTGGTACGGCATCCGCGACGCCGAGCCGGTGCATATCGCGGCGCCGGTGGTGGACGCCGTGGACAGCACCGCCGCCGGGGACGCCTTCACCGCCGCGCTCGCGGTTGGCTGGGGCGAGGGCCGGCCGCTGGTGGACGCGGTGCGCTGGGCCAGCGCCGCCGGTGCGGCCGCCGCCCGCCGGCTGGGCGCGTCCAGCGCGCTGCCGGACCGCGCGGAGATCGACGACCTGTACCGGCTGACCTACCCGCATGATTGACCCATGCGTCTGGTCCTGAACGTCTTCTGGTTGGTCTTCGGCGGGCTGCTGATTGCGCTCGGGTACGCGATCGCCGGCCTGATCTGTTACCTCCTGATCGTGACGATTCCGTTCGGCATCGCCTCGTTCCGGATGGCGAACTATGCGCTGTGGCCGTTCGGCCGCGAGCTGGTGCGCCGCCCGACGGCCGGGGTCGCGTCGACCGTCGGCAACGTCATCTGGCTGATCGTGGCCGGCTGGTGGCTGGCGCTCGGGCACATCACCACGGCGATCGCCCAGTTCATCACCATCATCGGGATCCCGCTGGGCCTGGCCAACATCAAGCTGGTACCGGTGTCACTGTTTCCGCTCGGGCACGAGATCCGCGAGATTCCATAGGAGGTTGCACGAAATGGGCGAGGTCGTGACGGTGTCGGTGGATGAGGGGATCGCGACGATCCGGCTCGACCGGCCGCCGATGAACGCGCTGAACGCGCAGATCCAGGAGGAGCTGCGCGCCGCGGCCACCGCGGTGTCCGCGGACGACGAGGTCCGCGCGGTCGTCGTGTACGGCGGCCCGAAGGTCTTCGCTGCCGGTGCCGACATCAAGGAGATGGCCCGGATGTCCTATGTGGACATGGCTGCCCGGGCGCCGGAGCTGTCCAGCGCCTTCGACGCCGTCGCCCGGATCCCGAAGCCGGTCGTGGCGGCGGTCAACGGGTACGCGCTCGGTGGCGGGTGCGAGCTGGCGCTGGCGTGCGACTGGCGCGTCGCGGCCGACGACGTCAGGCTCGGCCAGCCCGAGATCAACCTGGGCGTCATCCCGGGCGCCGGCGGTACCCAGCGGCTCGCCCGCCTGCTCGGGCCGGCGCGCGCGAAGGACCTCGTGATGAGCGGCCGGATGGTGGCCGCCGACGAGGCGCTGCGGATCGGCCTGGTGGACCGCGTGGTACCAGCGGCCGAGGTCTACGACGCCGCCCGCGAGCTGGTCGCCCGGTACCTGACCGGGCCGGCCCTGGCGCTGCGCGCCGCGAAGGCGGCGGTCGACGGCGGCCTGTCCATGGATCTGGCGGCCGGCCTGGCCTGGGAGAGCCAGCTCTTCGCCGCGTTGTTCGCTACCGAGGACAAGGTGGAGGGCATGGCCGCCTTCGTGGAGAAACGCAAGCCGAAGTTCACCGGCCGCTGATGGCGGTCCAGCTGGTCTACGAGACACACTCGATCTCGGTCGACAACGAGCGCGGCATCGCCACCGGCTGGCTGCCCGGCCAACTGTCGCCACGCGGCCGCGAGCTGGCCGTCGAGACGGCTGGGACGGCTGTCGGGTTCTGGTCATCGCACACTCGGCGCAACACTGGGGCCTGCGCCATCTGCCGGAAGGGGTACCGCTGGAGGATCTCGTGCAGACCCCTTTCGGCTGGCAGGAGGGGTGGGAGTACCGGCTCGCATAGACTCGGGGAATGCCAGGGTCAGGGTTCGCGCTCGGGGTCGACTTCGGGACCTCGAACACGGTCGCCGTACTGCGCTGGCCGGACGGCCGGGCCCGCTCGCTGCTCGTCGACGGGTCGCCGCTCCTGCCGTCCGCGGTGTACGCCGACCCCGGCGGCAACCTGCTCGTCGGCAAGGACGCGATCCACAGCGCCCGCCTGGATCCGGCCCGGTTCGAGCCCAACCCCAAGCGCCGGATCGACGACCACAGTGTCCTGCTCGGCGACCGCGAGCTGCCCGTGGTCGACCTGGTGGCGGCCGTCCTGATCCGCATCGCCGAGGAGGCCCGCCGGACGACCGGCGGTGCGCCCATCGATCCCGTGACGCTGACCTGCCCGGCCGGGTGGGGTCCGACCCGGCGCGGCGGGCTGTGCGCGGCCGCCGCGCTGGCCGGGTGGCCGCGGGTACGGCTGGTCGAGGAGCCGGTCGCGGCGGCCACGTACTTCACCAACGTGCTCGGGCGCCAGGTCCCGATCGGGTCCGTGGTCGTGGTACACGACTTCGGGGCCGGTACCTTCGACGTCTCCGTGGTGGCC